>UOFJ01000663.1_pt1 | contig 35116 bp, 31 predicted proteins | sample 1988251 | NCBI WGS metagenome assembly UOFJ01 (sample SAMEA4712194, study PRJEB27164) | hydrothermal vent metagenome | biome: marine basaltic hydrothermal vent biome; feature: marine hydrothermal vent; material: mineral | place: Pacific Ocean | collected 2011-06-14/2011-07-23 | depth 1689 m
AAAGAATACCCACTATTGAGAAGTCGCCGTAAATACATCCCTGTAGGCTCGGCACCCGCATCCCTGCGGTTGACGCTTCTCAATAGCGGGTATCCTTCCCCGTGGACCTGTTAGCCCATTTATACGGCCAGTATACGGCCAGCATTTATACAGCCCGCATTTTTCGGGAAATTTTATGCGGAATCGTGTGAGTAGTTACAATAAATATTCTGCGCTACTTATAAAAGTTATTCTATTCTCGTCCCTTAAGCCGATAAGTCGGGGGCGTGTTCCGTACGCCCTGAACTGAAAAATTGTCTATTCATCGATGCTGCTGTGACTGGCGTTTTTTATATTTTATGTCCTTACGCAGTTTACTGGTCTGGGCAACGGCTGAACCAATATGCTCTTCTCCACGTGCTTTTGCTAGCTGAACCTGTTTTTCTCTTTCCAGAAAACGCTGGCGTTGCTCATCTGTTTTTTTATCATAGCAATGAGGGCAGCTGACACCCTGGCTGTATTTTTCGCTTTTTTTATCGGTCTCAGTAATCGGTAAACGACAGGCATGGCACTGATCGTAGCTGCCTTTTTCCAGCGAGTGATCTACACTCACCCGATTATCAAATACAAAGCATTCGCCTTCCCAGAGGGAATCTTGCTGGGGCACGGTTTCAAGGTATTTTAAAATACCGCCCTGTAGGTGATAGACTTCTTCAAAGCCCTGTTCTTTTAAATAAGCCGTGGATTTTTCGCAGCGAATGCCGCCGGTGCAGAACATGGCTACTTTTTTGTGTTTCTCAGGGTTTAAGTTGTGCTTAACATAATCAGGGAATTCACGAAATGTCTCTGTATCGGGATCAATAGCATTTTTAAAAGTACCAATAGCGGTCTCATATGCATTTCGTGTATCAATTAATGTCACCTGGGGGTCGGATATTAGTGCATTCCAGTCTTCAGGCCTGACGTAGGTGCCCACGACCTGGTTGGGGTCTATGCCCTGTACGCCCATGGTGACAATTTCTTTTTTTAACTTCACACGGGTGCGGTAAAATGGCATGCTTTCATCATAGGATGATTTGTGGCGAAGATCGCTCAGGCGGATATCTGACCTAAGCCAGTTTAGCAGGGAGTCTATTGACTCCTGGCTACCAGCCACAGTGCCATTAATACCTTCCTGAGCCAGTAAAAGGGTGCCCTTTATATCCAGTTCTAGCATGCGCTTTAATAATGGCTGGCGAAGTTCTTTGTAATTCTCAAGAATAACAAAGTGGTAGAGGGCGGATATAACGACCTGAGACATATAACGCTTCCTGTTGTACTGCTTGCTGGAACGTAAATCCAGGGCATATTGAATTAAAGCTGCAATTATACCTGACTATGGTGGCTTATTATTGAGCTTTGTCATATAAGTAGTGTTTTTCAGCTTGAATGCGGAGCGCCTGATGTGCGAACTATGGGCAGGGCAGTGGGAAGCCTGGCGACACTCTTTACTGGATGCTCTTATTGGCTTTGCGCTAAATATTCTCTGATGTAATCTAACAGATTTTGAAACAAGGTGCATTTACATGACAAATATTGATAAACCTGCATTAAAGCGGCGTGAGCATGATAACTGGGCCTCAGCGGCCGAAGGCTGGCGTCGACGGGATGCGTTGCTAACAAAGGGTGGCGCGCCGGTGACTGAGCGTATGCTTGAACTTTGCGGCATTTGCTCTGGCTCCAGGCTGCTGGATATTGCCTCTGGGACGGGGGAGCCTTCAATTTCGGCAGCGAAAATTGTCGGCGGGTCTGGTCAGGTTGTGGGAACCGATCTGGTTGAAGAAATGCTCACCGTTGCGCGTGAAAAAGCGGCCAGGGCGGGCCTTGAAAATATTGAATACCATTGTAAGGATGCAGAAACACTGGAATTTGATACGGCCTCATTTGATGCGGTGACAATTCGTTGGGGATTGATGTTTATGCCAGATCCGCTGGCCTGCCTTAGCGCGGCTTACAGGGCGTTAAAGCCGGGTGGGAAAATTGTTGTTGCCTGTTGGGCTGCGCCGGAAAAAAACCCATTTGTAGGCGTGCTGATGCAGGTACTGAGTCAGTATATGGATATCCCCAAACCACCTGAGGGCACGCCGGGTATTTTTGCTTTTGCCGATCCAGTGCGGCTGGAGAATGTTCTAAAATCGGCGGGTTTTGATCATATTGAACTGGAAGAGGTGGTTATTGATGTGATTGAAGTAGAAAATGGGCGTGCTTACTGGGAGGCAATGTCGGATCTGGCCGCTCCGGTTATGGCATTGGTCAGGCAACTGGATGAATCGGCGCGTATCCAGTATATCGAGAAAGTGATTGAAGTGGCTAATAGATATATGCAGGGCGGTACATTAGCGATGAAAGGCACTACATGGATTGCCTGTGCGAGTAAACAGGTGATGCATGGTGTGTAGCTGTCGTTCCAGGTTTAACGGTGACATAGCCAAAATTAAAGAACTCATACAGTTAGCTTGCCTCTTTGCCCGTAGTTTCCAGCATGAAAACCGTTATGTAGAACGATTACATGCCAATTTTCATGCCGAAAACTATGAACAGATATTCTGCGCTACTTATAAAAATCAGTTGACCGCGCAATAATGCGGTAAGTGTCTGAACATATTTAATATTATCAGACGTTGCAGATCACCCTCTTATGCGCCTGCAATCACGATATTAGTGCATCCCTGCACGTCCACGCTCCCTTGCTCCTGCAATCACGATATTAGTGCATCCCTGCACGTCACTCGCAAGCGAAGGACGGGGCCGTTTTTGCGTGTAAAGATGACACGCTTTTTTTCAGGAAAAATGGGCCAGTAGAAAATCATTAAAAAGCCTGACTTTAGCGGGCACGTATTCTCTTGAGGGATACAGCAGCCATAGCGCACCTTTATAATCTGTGGCGGTTACTTCAAATTCACTGAATAATGAAATGAGCCGACCTGCATCCAGCTCAGGCTGGATAAGCCAGTCGGGTAATAATGACAGACCCATTCCTGCTAACGTGCATTGCTTAATCGCACTGGACTGGGTGAGCAGGTGCTTGCCCTGAACTGAAATTTCCTGAATTTTTTCTCGTTGTTTGAACAGCCAGTTGAAATTATGACCACTGCGCGGGAAAAGCAGGCAGTTATGTTCTTTAATTTGTTGGGGGCTTTGTGGTGTGCCGTTTTTCGCCAGATACTCGGGGCTTGCGCTAATATAAAATGACATCGGCAGGAGCTGGCGTGCAATATAACTGGAATCCTCCAGAGAACCGGCCCGAATGGCAATATCAATGCGTTCTTCAATTAAATCGGTGTACCCATCATTAAACTGTATCTCCAGTGAAAGCTCGGGATATAGCTGACTAAATGTAGCGAGAAGCGGCACAATGTGCATTTCTCCAAATACCTTTGAAGTTGTGACTCTTAGTGTACCTGTGGGCTGGCTATTTACGTCAGTTGCCTGGTGTTGCGCTAACTCAAGCGCCTCAAGAATATAGCCGATTCGCTCATAATAGAGCAGTCCGGCTTCGGTTGGCACGATCTGGCGCGTTGTTCTTTGAAATAGTCGAACGCCAATTTCAGATTCTAATGCACTGATACTGCGCGATACGGAGGATGGCGCGATACCACGGGCTTTGGCAATGCTGGCAAAATTGCGTTGGCGCATAACATCGGTGAAAAGGTATAGAGACTGGACATCCATTAGTAGAAGTACCCGTTTACGGTGTTCTGAGTATATTAATGCATTATTTGCAATTATCAAGTGCTTAATGACCTGTTTATTGCGTAAATTGAGATGGTTATACTCTTTACTCCATTAATTAATGCGGAGAAATACCATGTCTACAGTGTCATACCAGCAAGATGTTGAAACACTTATTGGTCAGTTAAAAGGGATGTTTCCAGAGGATAAATTTGCGGTGTTTAATCATGATGCGCAACAATTGGCGGCAGCACATACCTCACCATTAGTTGCGAAGCCGGGTGATCGTGCCCGTGATTTCTCGTTGCCCAATGCGCATGGAAATCAGGTCAGGTTGCAGGCGTTAATTGAGCAGGGCCCGTTGGTGCTGACATTTTATCGCGGTGTCTGGTGTCCGTATTGCAATTTGTACCTGAAGTTATTGCAGCAAATTCTGCCACAGATCAAACAGGCAGGAGGCAGTATGGTGGCTATTTCACCCATGAATCCAGATAACTCAAAAGCTACAATTGAGACCAGTGAGCTGGAGTTTGAGGTGTTAAGTGATATTGGCAACAAGGTGGCTCGTCAGTATACACGGGTTTTTAAAAATGCCGATGAACCCATAAAAGCGATGAGTGAGCTGGGGTATGATTTTTATAGTTTCTATGATGATAAAGCGCCAGAGTTACCTGTATCAGCAACTTTTATTATTGCGCCAGATGGAATAATAAAATTTGCAGAATCTGAAGGTGGGGATTATCGAAAACGCACTGAGCCTGAAAAAATACTCGATATTTTAAAAACAATGAAATAGAGATACTACTGAAACGAGTAGGCTAAGGATACCGACAATTGAAAGGTCGCCGTAAATACATCCCTGTAGGCTCGGCATCCGCATTTATGCGGCTGATGCTTTTAAATTGTGGGTACCCTTATCTTTTCGACTTATTAATAACTTTAATAACAGGATAATGTAATGAAAAAAAATATAACCGTGTTAGGGGTTGGTGCGATGGGTTGCAGAGTTGCAACAAGGCTGCTGGAAGCTGGCTACAGTGTGTCGATTTACAACCGAAGCAGAAACCGGGCTTCTGCGTTGATAAATGCAGGTGCAACATATTGTGAAACACCGATTCAGGCTGTTGCCCGTGCAGATATAGTGATAAGTATGCTGACGGATGATTTAGCTGCCAGAGCAGTCTGGCTGGATAAAAAAACCGGTGCTATGCAGGGCATGAAACCCGGTGCAATTGCGATTGAATCCAGCACCCTGTCGATAGAATGCATTACAGAGTTAAGTGTTTTATTTGCGCAGCAGGGTATTAGTTTTCTGGATGCGCCCGTAGTGGGTTCAAGACCACAGGCGGAGTCCGGAGCGTTGATTTTTCTGGTGGGGGGCAGTCAGGCGACATTAGCCGGTGTTGAATCGTTTTTAAGTTTTCTCTCATCGGCGGTGTATTATATGGGGGAGAGTGGTGCGGGTGCAATAATGAAACTGGCGGTTAATGCGTTTTTTGGAATTCAGGTTGCGGCGTTTGGAGAAGTGACGGGCTGGTTGAAAAAATCGGGTATGGACCAACAGCAAAGTATCGAGTTATTCAATAAGTTGCCTGTAATGAGTCCAGCACTTCAGGGGATTTCAAAGTTGCTAGCAAGCGAAAATCATCAGCCATTTTTTCCAGTTGATTTAGTTGAAAAAGATTTCGCTTATATGCTAAAGCAGGCCGCGCAGATTAAGGCGCAAACACCCTGTGTAGGCGCAACGCATAAAAGTTATCAACAGGCAATTGAAAAAGGCTACGGTGGCGATAATATTTCAGGTGTTGTGCGACTATGGGGGGAGGATTGAAGTGGGCCGGGTGCCATTCTGTACTCCATCAAATCTGTTTTAATGGAGTACAGGTTGTTTATTATTGGCGAACACCTTCAATATTTAAGGTGAGTTCCACCTCTTTTGAGGCAGGGCCAAGATCAAATGTATAACCAAAATCGGCCAGTTTCAGGGTCGTGGTACCGGTAAATCCTACACGGTATCCGCCCCAGGGGTCTTTGCCTTCGCCGATTTTTAGCGCGTCAATGGTGATGTTTTTTTTAACACCATGCAGTGTTAAATCGCCTTGTAAGGACAGTTTGTTATTGCCTTTGTCCGTAATTTTGGTACTGACAAAGGTGACTTTTGAAAACTCATCTGTATTTAAATATTTTTTAGATTTCAGGTGCTTTTCCCGCTCCGCATGATTGGTATCAATACTTGCGGGGGCAATGGACACGTTAATACTTGAACTGGAAATGTCTTTATCGTCATAATTAAAAGAGCCTTGCAGTTGATTGAACCGGCCGGTTAACCAGCTGTAACCAAGGTGCTTTATTTTAAAGTTAATGGAGGCATGTGCGTATTCGGTGTCAATAATGTAGTCTGCGGCTGATACCTGAGCGCTACCTAAAACACCGGCTAGAACAAGACTGCTGGTTAATAAGCTGGATATAAGGTGTTTTTTCATGGGTGTTTCCTATGTTAGTGGGTGATTTCTGTGATTGGTATTAGTTAATTGTCATACGGCGCAAGGTGTTGTCTTTGTCTATGAAGTGGTGTTTCAGTGCCATCAGAGCGTGCAGACTAGTGATGAAAATAAGTGTGCTTGCAGTGTATAAATGGATTATTCCGCTCACATCCTCCTGGTTTTTAAGATGACTTATCGTTGCTGGAAGGCTGAAAAATGAAAAAATATCGATACTTCGTCCATCCGCAGTCGATATTAAGTATCCACTCAGTGCGATGACAGTTAATAGTAAATACAGTCCATTGTGTGTTGCTGTGATGAGTCGTTGTTTAAACGGGTTATCAGTTAGTGGTTGGGGCTTTATCTGAAATGTGTTCCAGAGGATTCTAAAAAGTAGCAATAGGGCCAATGTAATACCCACGCTTTTATGTAGTGCGGGTACAAACTGATATCCCTCATCGTAGTAAGATAACTCGACCATATAAAGCCCGGATGAAAACAGGCCAATAATCATAAGGGCCATTAGCCAGTGGAAAATTCGGCTTATTAATCCGTAAGAATGTTGTGTGTTTTTCATGGGTTTGCCCCGTGTAGGGTGAACTTAACGGTGGTCAGAAGAAAAAATATAACGGTCTATCTTCCATGCCTTATTTTCCAGTCGGAGAATAAATAATTCGTTACTGGCCTCATTTCGAGATGCTTTTTCAGGCTTAAAATATGCCGTCCCTGCGCTGTGTGTTCGAACCAGAGCGGTGGATGGGCTGAGTGTTTGAACTTCCATTATGTCATAGGAAACATTTAGCCTGAGTACATTAAAAATATTAGTGTAGGCCTCATCCACCGCTTTTCTGCCAACAAAAGCAGGCGCGCCCTGTTGCATAAATACGGGCTCAGCGGAATAAAGCTGTAAAATGGTTTTGTGGTCTGATTCATTTAGCGCCTTAAAGTAAGACTTAATCGGTGCAGTGATGTCTGTGTGATTAGCGGCATTGCTCAGTGTGCTGAGCGTGATAATAAAAATCAGGCAGAGTAAGTTTGCAGTTATTTTCATGGCGATTTTCCCCAGTGGCTGTTAATGAGTGAGTGGTAGTCATCATATATCGTATCGAATACAATGATAATATGCTAAAATTACGAAACACTATTCCAAATATGGAAAGATAGATGAATTTAAACAGTCTGAATATGTTTACCCTGGTTGTGAGCTATAGCGGGTTTTCAGAGGCTTCGCGCCGATCAGGGATACCGGTGGCGACCCTGAGTCGTAGGATCAGTGATCTGGAGAAGCAGATGGGGGTGCGGCTTCTGGAGCGCTCAACGCGTAAAATCAGAACAACGCGAGAAGGCGACATTCTGTATCAGTTTGCCTCGCGGGGGCTTGAGGAAATAAATGCCGGGGAGTTAGCCATTCAGAATTTGAATGAGGAACTTAAGGGGACGTTGAGGCTGTCAATTCCGGGGGATGTGAACTTCTGGTGGTCTCTGCTTAATTGTTTCCAGGCGCGTTACCCTAATATCCATCTGGATATTTTTACCACCGAGCGTCGAGTTGATCTGATTGCTGATGGTGTAGATGTGGTGTTGAGAGTGGGGGAGTTAAAAACCCGCACGGCTATTGTAAGAAAAATTGGCGATTATCGGCATTGCCTTGTGGCATCGCCTGCTTATCTTGAAAAATATGGGGTGGCTGAGCACCCTGAGCAGCTGGCAGCATATCCCTGTGGTGCATGGGGAAGAAATCGAGAAGATATCGTCTGGAATTTTGCAGGCATAGATTATCCCATTGACCCTAAAGTGAAAGTGAACGATTTTGCGCATCTGCTAAGTCTGGTACTTGCGGGTAGTATTATAACGGAGCTGCCCCCTTTGCTGGCAAAACCGTTACTGGACTCAGGTGAGCTTGTCACGCTGTTTGATGATTTGCCTATGCCCGTACTGACATTTAACCTCCTGTACCCATCAAGAAAATATCTTTCACCTTTATCCAGAGCGTATATTGATTTCGCACTGGAGTATTGTAAAGCGCAGAAAATATTTAATCAGTAGTTAATGGAGTCTGTATTGTCAGAGTAGGTTTTCTGGTCTATAGGCAGCGGTTAGCATGAATACGGGTTTGGAAACGCTGTAATTTATCTGCATATACTGGATGAGCATGGGAGTGATAATTTTAAATCTTCGGTAAAGCTCAATGATCTGTACTGGATGGAGGCATTACTGGGGGGTGAAATGCCATCGGCAGAAAATAGAAAATTTGGTGGTCTACAGCATCCGAAATGGGATGAAAGTATTTTTGGAACAATAGATACGCAACAACATGCTAAAGGTGCGAAAAGGAAAGGATACCCACAATTGAGAAGTCGCCGTAAATACTTCCCTGTAGGCTCGGCACCCGCATCCATGCGGCTGACGCTTCTCAATTGCGGGTATCCTTTCCTCTGGATCTGTTAGTTAGTCTATACAGTTAGTTTTTTTGGAATTATTATACTCAACCGTGTGAGTAGTTACAAAATAAGTAAGCAGCTTGTCGGCAGGCATGGCCTGGAAAATAGAGAAAGATGATTTTCTATTTTTCAGGTTATGCCTGTCGTTTTTTATACCTGTTTTAGTTTGTTATTTATCTTCCCGGCGATCAGGCGGTAGGCCATAAATGTATGGTTTTCATTATTTACGCCTGACTCATGCTTCCGGCTGATTTTTTCAGATTCAGGTGTTGATTACTCTGACCTGATGTCACTGAATCTAAATATCACAGCATTTATTTTATCCTCTGAGTCACATTTAATACTAATTTCTATCCAGAGCAAATCCCATATATGCCGGCTTCGTATATTAGTTGTGTGGATATTTATGACTATTAAATTTGCCTCAGCGCTATAGTACATATATTATAATTGTCAATAATTGATAATTCTGGATTTAAATACCAGGGGGGTATATATGTTTGGTAAGAAAATGCTGGCACTCAGTGTGTCGGTTTTGCTGCTTTCGGCCTGTAGTGGCGGCGGTGATGGAGGGGAGCCGGCTGCTCAGGAAGCGGCTTTAACTGGGGTGTTTGAAGATTCGCGGGTACAGGGTCTGCATTATGAAACAGCCACCCGTTCGGGTGAGACCAATGCTGCAGGGGAATATAACTACCTTGCGGGAGAAACGGTTACTTTTTCGCTGGGTGGTATCATATTGGGATCAACTGTAGCCGGCCCGGTGGTAACGCCGCTAAACCTTGTGCCCAACGCAACAGGTGCTGCAGACCCTGTGGTGATAAATATGGTGCGGTTTTTATTGACGCTGGATACGGACGGAAATCCTGATAATGGTATTAGTCTCTCTGCAGCAACCGCCACGGCAGCACTGAGCCTGTCAGTGGATTTCACTGTAGCTGATCTCTCAAACGATCCGGGCGTAGTGGCGTTAATATCTCAGTTGCCGGGTGCGCCGGTACTGATGGATGTAAATACAGCCCAGGTGCATTTTGCACAAACGCTGGCAGCACGACCTCAGTCTGACTGGGGGGTAATGGCATGGGGCAGTGGTAGCTGGAAAAGTAAAACGCCTTAAACTAATCAAAAAAATAACTAAATTATAAATTTAAAGAACCACTGTTTCTTATATAGCAGTGGTTAAAAATGGGATGAAGTAATGATAAAAAGTAATTTTAAGAAGCTGGGACTGGCTGTAAGTGCTGGGTGCCTGAGTGTGGCAATGGGTGTTTCACAGGCTGCAAGCCTGAATGTATTTACAAATGGTGCGCTGGCAGATGCCGATGATGTTAACCATAACTTCACATACCTGGATGATCGAATTGATAATATTAGCCTGACACCCGGGCCACAGGGGGCAACAGGGCTACAGGGGGCAACAGGGCTACAGGGGGCAACAGGGCTACAGGGTCTGGCAGGGTCACAGGGTCTTGCTGGCGTAAATGGCGCGAATGGATTAAATGGTATTGATGGAAATGATGGTGCAACAGGGCTACAGGGTCTCACAGGTGCAAATGGTATTGATGGAGAAGATGGTGTGGGTATTGTATCACAGTCAAGCGCAGGATTTGGTTCAGCGGCCTATACACAGAAAGTGTTTACAGTGACAGGTACTCATGGAAGGTGGGATAAGGAAACGCGTACATTTAATCGTGATGTGGTGAATACCACGGTTATCACTCGTCAGCGCACACTTGCTGGAGCAATAGTAAGGCATCACGAACTTACATTTAATCAGCAGAGTAGTGGTGATATTGTGCTATCAGAATTTAAAGATTTTGATCCGAATAATATTGCTAACCGGGTATCGGTAAGAACGATTTCTCCGCCTGTTGTTATACGTGAAAATGTGATGGATATCGGACTGCGCTGGGCAACGGCAGCTCAGATAACGGAAGTTTATGATGATGTGTCGATACCCACAACTATTGGTTTTGCTGTGGATAGCCGTAGCCTGATAGTGCTTGAAAATGTGACATTGAGTAATGGTGATGCATATACGGATTGTTTGAAAATTGAAACTATACGCTCAGGTGAGCGACTGGGTGGGAGTTTCCAGCAAATTAGCTGGCACTGCCCTAATGGAGTGGGACTGGTTAAGTCTATCAGACTGAGAAACAACTCTGGTAACCTTGATTCAAGAGTGAGGGAGCTGGATACTGCTAACTCTACACCACCCGGCGTATTCTGATCAGGGAGTATGGAATAGCTCTACCGACTCATTTGTAAATAAAAAACCGTACAGCATAGCCTGCACGGTTTTTTTATTTCATCTTACCGATAAAAATCAGGCGAAAGATTCAGGCTATTAAAAAACGGTTTGTCATGTTGTATCCATAGTTTTGCATTAAGCTTGTCAAGTAAATCATCTACTAAAGCAAAAGAATGTACGGTTTCTTTTTTTGTGTTAAATACGGGAAAACCATATTCCTCACGATTTTGCTGGAAGTGGTACAGGTCTCCAGAGAGAATTACAGGGCCTGTTTCTGCCATATTAAGATAAAGTGCCTGATGCCCGGGTGTATGTCCTGGCGTGGAAATAATCACCGCCGATGCATCACCAAATATATCATAGTGTCCATTGAGTTTTATCGTGTCATTATTCTGTAACAGGCTGTAGTCCTGTGGACTAAAAAAGAATTTCTCTGCTTGCGGGCTAAAGGCCAGGTCGTATTCGACTTCCTGTATTAGCCAGGTAGCATTCTGAAAATACGAGGTGTTTGCAGTATGGTCAAAATGAAGATGAGAGAATGCAATAAAGTCTACAGATAAAGGATCAATGTCAATTTCATCCAGCTGAGATTTTAATGTTTTTGATACGGATAAATTAAATGCACCATTGCCCGCATCTACGCCACCAGGTACGCCGAGCAATGAGTCTGCAAGCCCGGTATCCCAGATGAGGGTGCCTTGTGGGTGTTGTATCAGATAGCAGGTATCGGAAAAAACTATCTGTTCATTTGCTGTTAACGCGGGATTAAATGTTGTAATGTCTCTGACCAGAATTTCTCCACAGTCAAATACATGCAGTTTTAAATCAACAGGGAGATGTTTATTGCGGTGCTGTGCTTTTGCCAGATATTTTATCAGGTGTCTGTCACTTATTTGATAAGGTTGGGTTAGTGTCTGGCTGTTGCTTTGTGATGCTCCCAGGCTAAAAGATGTCAGTGAGAGTACAAGTGCCAGATATATGATGTGGTTTAAAAAGGCAGGTGAGTTTTCCCGGCGGTGTTCAAATTTTTTAATTGACTTCATTTTTTATCCTTTTTTGTATTCGTATTCGTTTTTTTGAGTAGGAAAAGTTATGTTACCATCACAATATTGTTGAAAATATAGCGTAAAATGCAGAGTAACATCCCATGTATGGGATGGTCGAATACCGAATTCGGTACGATTTTGTTTGACCTGGTCCAGAAATGTGTTATCTGTGGAGAGCGATATGTGGCGTTATGATGATCTGGCTATATTTGTGAGTGTGGTGGAACGAGGTAGTTTTAGCGCAGCAGCGAAAAAAATGAAAATGCCATCAAGTACTGTCAGTCGGCGATTAATTTGCCTGGAAGCTGATCTGAATGTTAAATTATTAGAAAGAACATCACGGAAAATTCATCTGACCGAAAAGGGAAAAACGTTTTTCTCGCAATGCCTTCCTTTGATACAGAAATTGAGAGAAAGTACACATAAGCTGATAGAGTCAGCCCATGAGATTGATGGTAAATTGAAAATTACCGCTCCAACCTATGTGGGAAACGAGTTGATGTCCGATTTATTTACAGATTTTGTAAAGCAGAATCCAGATATTGAACTTGAAATTTTGCTCAGCAATGACATTGAAGATATTCTGGATGAAGAAATTGATATTGCAATACGAATTGGTCCACTGAAAGATTCAAGCCTTATCGCTCAGCATTTATGGGATATTGATTATGTGCTTTGTGCTAGTAATGTATATATTTTTGAAAATGGAATGCCGCAGAAACTTCAGGAATTACAATCAGAACACAGGATGATATTTAGAACACATCAGATCCCACTGGTTTTCAGAAACCGGGAATCGTCTATTGAAGAGAGTGTAAACACGAAAAGCCAGTTAATATCAAATGATATAAAATTTACAATTCATGCGGTATGTAACGATGTAGGTATAGCATGTTTGCCTCGTATGTTTATTAGAAATGAACTTGAGAGCGGCCGCCTGGTTGAAGTATTACCGGCGTATGAACTGATGAATAAAAAAACAGTTTATGCTGTTTATCCCAGTAAGCGTTATTTGCCAAAGAAAACGAAGTTGTTAATTCAATACATCAAAGAGAAGTCGGCATTGTTAAGCAAGCCGGCGCATAAGAGAAGGAGTACATCGGACTTGCTATGAAATAATTTTCCAGAAGAAAATTTTAGAAAAATTTTTATATAAAAAATCTCATAGAGAAAACTTCCGAGGTAAAACTTCCGAGGTAAAACTTCCGGGGTAAAACTTCCGGGGTGAAACTTCCGGGAAGCGGTCTTAATTAAGTAGTTCATCTATTCTTTTAAACAGTTTTTTTGAGCTTAGAGGTTTATAGAGCAAATTTTCATGCAGGTTAATATTTTCTGCATCAATATGGCGATCGTCATTAAAGCCACTGGTTAACTGTATTTTAATTTCAGGGAACTGCTGTTTTACAGTGGCGGCAAGTTCATAGCCGTCTATGCCAGGCATAATAACGTCAGATAGCATTAGATCTATTTTTTTATTTTTCATTATTTCCAGTGCATCCGTGGCATTTTCAGCATTATAGGTATTATAGCCCTGTATACTTAGTATCTGGCAGGTTAACTCAAGTAATGCGGGTTCGTCGTCTACAACTAAAATTGTTTTTTCAGTGTTTGAATTTGTGGGAAGAGCGAGTTCAGGGGAAAGGGAATGATTTTCACTTCCATAGCAGCGGGGAAAATACAGCGTAAACTGAGCGCCGTTACCTTTTGTAGAGTGAACAGTGATGTCCCCCTGGCTGCGACTAATAAAACCGTACACCTGACTAAGGCCGAGACCCGTACCCTGCTCACCTTTTGTAGTGTAGAAGGGGTCAAAAATTTTATCTTTCAGCGTACTATCAATGCCGCAACCTGTATCTGTGATGCTCAACACGGCATAGTCGCCACTTTTTATCCGGGATAATGAGGTGGATTTTTCGTCGATGTATGTGTTATATGTATGTACTGTTAACTGACCTGTGCCCTGCATTGCGTGCATGGCATTAATACTTAAATTGACAATGGCATTTTCAAGATCATTACGATCTAGCCATGTGGGCCATAACTGTTCCGATAAATCGTACACCAGTTTAATACGTGCGGTTAATGTTTTCTGAAGCATATCCCGCTCATTATCCAGCACGGTGTTTAAATTGACAAGTTCTGTGTCACTGGACTTTGTACGTGAAAAAGAAAGTAATTTTCGAGTAAGATTTGCACCGCGTTCACCGGCATTATATATATTTTGTGCATATTTTTGTAATTTTTTATTGTCTTTGAGATCAGTTTGTAAAATATCAGCATAGCCCATAATAACACCGAGCATATTGTTGTAATCGTGTGCTATTCCGCCTGTGAGTTTTCCAAGCGAGTCCATTTTCTGAGTACGCCTGATGGTGTTCTCCATTGCTACCTGTTCAGAAATATCCTGTACTGTTCCAATGGTCCGAGTGGGTGTACCTTCTTTATTATAAAAAATCTCACAACGTTGGTGAACAAATTTAATAGTTCCATCAGACGTGCATATTCTATGCTCAATATTATAAGGTGTTTTATTTTCAAGTGACGTATTAAAGGCTGAATTTACTTTTTCCAGATCATCCGGGTGTATAGCTCTTAAAAGGGCATCATAGGTGTTTGAAAAATTCTCAGGATTTAATTCAAAAATACGGTAAACCTCATCAGACCATGTGAGTTTGTTATTTATCAGATTAAGCTCCCAATTACCGATATGAGCAATACGTTGTGCATCTCTTAGTCGTTGGCTATTAATCTGTAGCGTTTTTTCGGCCTGCTTTCTATCTGTTATATCTGTGATGGTGGCGATATAGCCAATAATATTCCCCTCATTATCTTTTTCTGCAGTGGCCTGACCTAATACCCAGCGAACCATGCCTTTTAGCTGAAAACGGTATTCCAGTTTAAATGGGATATTCCCTTTGCTGCACCTGTCCCATTGTTCAAAGACACGACTTTTATCCTCAGAGTGTAGTTTTTTTGACCAACCATCCTCTATGGCTTCTTTAGCGGAGGTGTCTGTGAGTTCACTCCATTTTTTATTTACATACAGGCATTTTCCCTGTTTGTCGGTGTGAAATATGCCAACGGGAGCAACTGTGGTTAATGTGTGATACTTTTTCTCGCTGGACTGGGCCAACTGGCGTAAGCGATATTGTTGGCTTACGTCATTAAAAACCAGTACCATGCCCAGAATCTCACCTTTTTCGTTTTTTATTGGTGAGGCAGAATCAGAAATCTGGTATTCCTCTGAGGTTGCAGAAACCAATGTTGTGTTATTTCTAAGCTGAATTGTTTCTCCATTGAGTATAACGTTATCTGCGGGGTTGCGAATGGGTTTGCGTGTTGTGGTGTTGATACAGGAAAAAATACTGCTCAGTGGCTGCATTTTTGCCTCAGAGAATGTCCAGCCGGTCATTTTTTCAGCGACAGGATTCATTCTTGTAATGTTACCATCTATATCCGTTACTATAACCGCATCACCAATACTGTTGAGGGTGAGTGCCAGGTATTGTTTTTGTCGTCGGGTTTCAATAATTTGTTGATGTAGTTGAGTGCGCATATCATTTATGGAATCAACAACGATGTGGAGTTCATCCTGATGTCTGGATGCTCTATCCAGTGTGAGTGGTTGGTTGGGTTCAGAAAATGCCTGTTTTTTTGCAAATTCTGAAATTTTTGATAAATGTCTGGTTATCATATGATAAAAAAGAAAATAGCTAAAAATTGCAACAATAAAAGTTTTTAGTGCATTGAAAAAGAGTATAAACCATACTTTTTCTGTTAGCCGATGGTAAACTCCGCTAAGAGAAACAACAATAACTAATTTACCTATGTTAATGTTTTTTTTCCTGTGCATATAGTTGATGGAGTAGGTGCGCTGAATGGTGTTTCCTGTGATACTTTCTCCAGCGCTTACCAGAATCCCCTTATCATCTTTAATTTCCACATACTGTATGTCACGTATTTTTAAAATACCTTCAATATTGGTTTGCAGAAGTTTTTTGTTTGATGCCCACAATGCAGTAGTAATGCTCTCCAGATGAATATCTTCTATTTGTTGTAGTTCAGATTTAATAAGGCTTAATTCAGAGCCATAATCTCGATATAATTGAATGGCAGTAAGAAAAAACGTAATGCATGAGCTAAATAAAATAATATATAAAATTAATATTCGAGCGATGGGTGATCGCACTGGATTTTTTTTAAACATATATTATTTCTCGATAATATCAACTGATGATGTTGCCAGAGGCTTTAGTGTCTGTTCATAAAATTGCCGTATTGTACCATCATTTTTCATTGTTTTAATGGTACTGGATAGCTCAGGAATTATTTTTTCATGCTTTTTATTGAGGTAGGTGTAAAAACTGGCACTAATTATGGGGGGGGACAGGACATATAAGTTTTCAAGCTGATTTTTTTTAATAAATTCCAGTCCAGACCATTTGGTATAACAGATAAAATCTACTCGATCTTTATCAAGCAGGCTAAATAACTGGTTTATATTATCTGTGCTTATAATATCAACCTGATCGTTTAGCCTGGATAAACTGGTTTCCAGTATTTTCCAGCCGGTGATAATCCCAATAGAGTAAGATTTGATACTTTGCCAGCCATTGACTCTAAAATCTGGGTATTTTCGGGTGATAAATACAAAATCTTCATTCAGTATTTTTTCATCCACCTGTCTCAGATCAGGGTAATTTTTTTCTAAACCACCAATGCGAACCAGATCGCCGTCATCTATGCCTTTGTTTGAATTTATAAGTGCTCTTTCAGCAGGTATGTGAATTGTCTCTAGTTGATAGCCTATGCGTTTAAATGCTTCAGTTAGTATCAGGTCGGCATAGCCGGTTTGTTGAAGATTGCTTATAGGGGAAAGAAATGCGCTATTGAGAACGATTTTTTTTTGTGCCAGTGGTTGTGCCAGTGGTTGTGAAAGTGGTTGTGAAAGTGGTTGTGAAAGTGCTGTGGACATAGGCAAAATATGATATAAAAGAATGCTGAGAAGTGTTTTCCGGCAGTGAAGGAATAATTGGCTTATTACAATATTATGAAATATGTTTTTGTTTGTTTGCATTATTGCTCAATTGTAAAGTGTTGTTGCATTTTTAATATACTATACCGATACTGTGGTGCATCAGCCTGGTGATATTCAATTTGCAATTTTTATTAATATATTCGCAAATTATGCCTGACTTGTACAGTAGGCAGGTTTATTCGTCAAATGGTCTTTAAGTGTCGATATTTCAGGTGGTTCAGGCAGATAGCGCATTTTCAGGGAGCACATTTTCGGCGTGCGGGATGAGTAAACAACCTGGGTTGTTACAAATTTAAATTATTACACCGCATTACAGGTAACTATTTAGCTTACCTTTTGCGCTATGTCAACTTTATTTCGTGTATTTTTTTACATAAAATGACAATTAATCGCTATAAATCCATCTTTAACGGTGTTGTTGTGGGATAAAATTTATCACAATGGCCGTGTTTATGCTTTCCATATGATCCATTAATAAGTAGTATGGGGAATATATATGAGGAATTATGGAGATAGGCGTATGACAGAAAAAAACGGGCCACACATGAGTGTTGGTGTCACAATGAATGTAAATTCGGCGCAGAAGGGGGCGCAATCAACTGAGCCAACTTACAATGCGCCTGTGGCGGATAGAGACACGCCTTTTTGTATTGCGCTAATGGGGGCGTTTAGTGACCCGCAGGCGGCTAATAGTGCTTCACAGGCCCCAGTGGCAAAGCGGCGTTTTATTGAAATAGACCGTGATAATTTTGAAGCGCGTATGGCGGCATTTAATATTCAGCTAAATGTGAACGTCAATGGCGAAGTCATTCCCATAGCGGTTAAAGAAATGGACGACTTTCACCCCGATGAGCTGTATCAGAAACTAGACTCATTCAGCCAGTTACGCAGTCTGCGACGAAGGCTAAAAAATAATAAAACCTTTGCTGCCGCAGCTGCTGAAATACAGAGCTGGGGCAGGCAGGACGAGGCGGCTGCGAGCCCAGCAGCTGAAACAGCTACAGGAAATGCGGTGGCCAGTATTTTGGCCAGTACCTCGACCAGTACCTCGACTAGTACGGCTAATGAGCCGGTACCCGATAATCTACTGGATAGCATTCTGGGTGCTCATGCACAATCGGCTTCAACAGCATCTGGGCGTGAGTCTTCACAAATTGACAGTCTGATTCGAAGCATTGTGGCACCCTATGTGGAGCCTGCGGCAGATCCTCGACAGGATGAAATGATCGCGCTGGTAGATAACGCTACGCAGGCGCATATGCGCGGTATTTTGCACAGTGGCGAGTTTCAGGCGATGGAAGCCGCATGGGAGTCTCTCTGGTTTCTGGTGAAACGCCTGGAGACAAATACTCGACTTAAAATAAAAATACTGGATATTAGCAAGCAGGCGCTGAGCGAGGATCTTGCGGTGGATGATTTAAGCGCATCTGGCCTGCACCGGCTTTTTTGTGACACATCAGAAGGCGATGAACCCTGGAGCGTGCTATTAGGCAATTACACCTTTAATGACACGATTGAAGATATTCTGACACTGGCGAGTCTGGGTGAGATTGCTCAACAGGCAGGTGCGCCTTTTATTGCGGCTGCAGATGAAGCGTTTATCGGTTGTGAGTCGTTTGCAAAAGCGCCGTACTATGACGACTGGAACCAGCCGCTAAAAGAAGGCGTGGGTAAGGCCTGGCAGATTCTAAGAGAGTCAGCTGTGAGTGCATCCATTGGGCTTGCATTACCGAGGTTTATGTTAAGGCTTCCTTATGGTCAGAAAAGCAGTCCTATTGAATCCTTTGTGTTTGAGGAGATGGCTGAATCGGATCGCCATAATAGCTATCTGTGGGGCAATGCAGCCTTTGTGAAAGTTGAATGTATGGCGCGAAATTTTAGTGAGAATGGCTGGGACATGCACCCTGAAGCGGTATACCAAACGGATGATTTACCGGTGCATTACTATAAAGAGGACGGGGAAAGTGTGAGCAAGCCGGTGGCTGAAATTATGCTAACTGATAAAGCCGTGGGGATAATAAGCCAACAGGGGCTGATTCCGATATGCTCGGTTAAAAATAGCGATGCGATTCGCTCGTCAAATTACTGCTCTGTGGGCATTAATGCTGAAAAACTCCGGGGGCGGTGGGGTTAAATTTTGCTTAATTCTCAGGTCGGGGTTTTCCTGGCCTGATTTTAATGGCAGTGCATGGCATTGTAAAAGTTATTAGTCGGTAGTCATTGGTTGGGAGTCCCGCATTCAGCTACGGTGCAGTGCTTTGACTGACTATCGACTAAAGGGCACCTCTATTAATTGATTATGTCCTCTGCGTGACCTGAAGCATGTAGCTGCAAGGCGCGGGCCGCAGCGTAATGGTTGTTCCATTACCAAGGTTTGGAACGCAGCAGATGCATGCTTCAGGTCGCGCCCTGCGGGGCTTTACACCCCGTCCAGACTCTGCGTTATGTTTTCTAACCAGGCAATAAGCATGCTTACGAAAACAAGCCTTGATTCTGAACAGGGTGTAAAGCCAGAGGGCACAAGCAATTAATAGAGGTGCCCTAAAGACTTTTTTGTTACAGGCCAGCCCCCCCCCCAAGTGATATTGGTGATATTGGCGATGCCGGGGCTGGCCTGTTGAGCTAATAGCTACAGTTTTTAGTTTGCGCCTGCAGCAGAGGTTGTCGCTGTGTTTTCCTTGCTCGGTGCTGCCAGTGTATCAGCCACTGGTGTTTCAGTTGCCGGTGGCGCTATAGCAGGTTCTGTGCTCACGCTCTCAGCAGCGGGTTCATCTGGCGTGGGTGAATCAGGGATAGTTGAATCAGGGATGGTTTCATCAGCCGGGTTTTTATCGCTCAGTGTTTCCACACAGGTCCAGCCCCAGGATGTTTGCTTTTCCACAAATGCCTGGGCTTTTGCTTCACAGTAACCGGCATCATTTTCAGCACTCCAGAGTACTCTGTCCTGTGCACCTTCTGTTAACTTCCGATAGACAACACTGCAGGGAACAGGCGCAGAGGTCGATTGTTCGATATGAATTTCACGTACGTTATCGTTATGCCTGCAGCTCCATGAGCCGGCAAATGCACTGGAACTGAGAGAGAGTAATACGCCTGTGAGAAGCAAATTTTGCTTATTCATTTTTTAGTCCTTATATAAATTAGAGGTATAAATCTAGGTTGGTTGCTAATACTACGCCAGTTTCAGGCTTAGCGCATGTGAAACAGCGAGCTTAGTGGCAAATATTTTACCTAAATGGCTAAAACGAAATCGTATATAAGTCACAAAAATGAAATCTCAGGACGTATATCCAGTCTTTAAGTTGAATTAAATGAAGAAGAACTGGGTGAGGCTAAACTAACCGGTCTGGTTCATTTCCTGTCCCATGGGGACAAGGCAGATACTTCTCGTTTGAGCACCGTGATATTACAGGCTTTATCTATATCAAGAGAATAGCTTATCTGGTCGAGGCGCTCTTCCTGAGAAATAAAAATGACATAGGTATTGGTTGCAATTGCTTTAATCTTGCTAATACCTCCACCTCCTGGCTCAGTATATGTCGTTGTCAGATCATTCAGGATAAATTGAATACTACGGTGTGACCTCATCAGTGCTGTCATCGGGCAGGCGGGCTTTAAATTTATAGCTGGCTTTTTTACCGGGTCTGCATGGGCATGACCGGCAAACCCTGCAAAGTTCAAAAATAAAATGAGGGTAAACAGTTTGTTCATAAGTTGTATATCCGTAATCCTATGTAGTACAGCGAATTTTATCTTTTTAAGCCTACGCTAGTGGTTGTTAAAAATCAATTTTGTTGTATCTACTCACCCCTTTAAGATTTTTTACCACAGAGGACGCAGAGAACACGGAGAAAAGCAGAAAACAGAGAAAAGCTACCGGCCAGACATAAAACCTCCGCGTTCACTGTGTCCTCTGCACTTATGTCATGGATGCAGGCGCATAGGCGCGTGAGTTTTTTATTGTGTCACTTATGACTAAAATCCGCGCCTTTATTTATGATATTTTTGTTGTTGGGTATTTCGTGAAAAAATGTCCTTACTACTGAAATAGATATAAAGGAAAGGATGCCCACTATCGAGAAGTCGCCGTAAATACATCCCTGTAGGCTCGGCATCCGCATCCATGCGGTTGACGCTTCTCAATAGCGGGCATCCTTTCCCCTCGACCTGTTAGTCAGCTTATACTGTCAGTTTTTTTCGGGAAATTTTATACTGAGCAGTGTGAGTAGCTACATTTTTTATTGATATACCCATTCCTGATCGACAAATCTCTGCATCTCCCTTAATGCAGGCAGCAGTTGTGTATCGGCATATGTGCATCCGGTGTTTCCTGTATCCTTCTGTTCCTGTTTGCTGGTAGCTTCTGGTGTATGCCCGCCACCGCTTAATAATAATTCAAGCATCGGCTGATAGCCGGGTTGCCAGGCCTCGACTTTGGCAAAACGTTGCTTTAATTTTTTTAATATATCCATACCGGAAAAATCCAGATCTCCCCAGAAATAAACTGGCCAGTTTTGCTGGCACCTGTCATACCACCAGTCAGTCAGCTGGTTTACCTGGTGCTTACCCGCATTGCCATGGTAGTGAAAAGAGGCTTCCTCATCGGCTCTAATACGTTTTGCACTGAGCTTAAAACCGGCGGTATAAATTAGTGCCAGCTGTTGCAGTGCATCAGGTGATCCTGTAATGCCCTGAGTATAGTTGTCCTGATTTTCTATAAACAATACCCCCAGGATTTTCTCTGGCAACATAGCATTTACAATAACCGGGCGCGTGGCTATCTGCAGCTGTGGGTAAAGCTGGGCTAGCAGTTCTTCTCTGTTATCGAGAAACTTTGAATCCTGCCAGAAACATCGAGCACTCAGGTTTCTGAGTGTGAGATTTTTCGCCTGCGCTTTACATTGGATATACGGCTTTATTTTAATAAAGCCATTGATAATATCTTCAGGGGTTTTACCCTGAACGGTTATTTTGCTGGCACTCAGGCGCTGTATGCTGCCAGTGAACGCCTTCCTGTTTTTCTCGACGCTATCCCTCCATACCTCAAGCTCTGATGCCCGTAATGGGCGGTTTAGCCATTGGCGAAGTGTGGTTTGTGCAGCGGGATTAAATCGAATACGCGCATTGGTGTATACGGGGTCGTACGGTTTAGATTTTTTATTTTCATGGAAACTGAATATAGCCGGATTACTCTCAAACAGGGTTTGTAATAAGCTCCATATTAAATCAGCTGTCTCGCTCTGCTCGAACAACGCCGGAAGCGTCTTCGGGTTCAGGGTAAAGCCGAGTCGGCTATGGGTGTTTTTATCTAAACGATCAACGACTTTATGCAGTATAGCTGCTATGCCGGGTTGCTCTTCCAGCCACACCGGTTTTTCGGGTGGCGTATCAGGTGACATTTCAGGCATCGACAAATTCTTTCATAAAGTCCATTTCCGCCTGATATTGCTCGGTTCTGCGGTGGTTGGCCCAGAGGGCTTTTATTTTATCCTGATTACACTGTTTCCTATCTACCCAGACACGGGTTTTTAGTTGCCCTCTGGGGTTATCGTCCGGGCATTTGGCAAAGACAAACTCATTGCTTATCAAGTCCATAAACGGCCCGCTTTTACTTGAGGGCATAATAAAAATGAGTTGCAGCCCCAGGCTTCGCGTTAAATAATCGATAACTTCCCGTGAGCGAGACTCATCCATTTTGGAAAACGCTTCATCAACCAGCACCATACGTAAATGGCTGGAGCCTTCAGAGAACCTGAAGGCTGAGGTAATGGCCGCTGAGCGAATAATGTAGGCGGGGGTTTCCAGCTGGCCACCACTGCCGGTGCCATACTCGCTTAAGGCAATCGGTTCTTTGCCTTCGACTTCCTTGTATATTTCATAGCGGTGATAATTACGGTAATCGGCAATACGCTCCAGCTCTTTAAGGGCTTTGTGTTCATCCTCATCCAGCAGCATTTTCATTAGCTGGTCGCGGACTTTCTCTGATTTCTGCGATAATGGCATTTCAAATAAATTGATCTCATCACTTAGCGTGGGCTGCTTAATGACTTCATCAAAAAAACGCGCGTACTCGCGATACTCCGGCATCCACTGACTGGCAAAGCGGAAGCTTTCCTGGTCGGCGCCAAAGCGGTGATGCTGTAATTCTGTATTGAGTAATTCAATCTGGCGTTTGCCGCTGGACACCGCCTGATGAATGGTATGGCACAGGTGGGTCACAAATGCATTGTTAAAACTGTCTTTTAACTGTTTTAGTTTTTCATGTTTTTCTACCAGAATATTATTTTTTAATCGATTATATATCAGGTCCAGCTGTTTTTGTGTGTTACAGATTAAGGCAAACAATGCCGGATCATAGTGGCCTGAGTAGTTTTCATAAATGAGTGTGTCTGCAGGCATGCAGTGCTCATTGTGCTGTTGAATGGCTTTATCCATCTTACGTTCTAATTCGTGCAAACTGCTTAGCACCTGCTCACGGAAATTGCTGCTGACCTGTTCATTTAACTGTGCAGATTCGTGCTCCGCATAATCGAGCTTTTTCTCAATATCAAATTCCGGCCACTGGCTAAGGACTTCGCGTAAATTTGTTTCGCATTGTTCAACCTGTTGCAGTGTTTTATCCTGCAAATCAGCGAGCGTTTCACACTCTTTTTCAATGTGTCTTATCTGTATTACCAGCTCACCGCTTTTTTTAAGTAAAGTATCGTATTGCAGCTGGCGTGCCTGTTCCTGGTGTTTGAGATCGGCCAGTTTCTGTTCCAGCTCTTCGTGTTCAGACAGGTCAAGTTGAGCCAGCAGGCTGTCGAGTTTCTGAATGTCTCGCTGGGTCACCATAATAGCGGATAGCGTTTGTGCATAACTGAGCTTGATAAGGGAGCGCACACTGTTCTGCACCCGCGCCAGCTGCTGCATCTGGTCGTTAGCAAGCTGCCATTGCTCGGTTAGTAGATCAAGTTCCTGCTGCTTGGCTTTTAAGGCGCGTGCGCGTGCATCTGCGCCGAAAACCAGATCTGCATCGGCTATATCGCAGCGCCACATACTGTAGTTTCCAGCCGCCATGCCATCATCGGTGAGCCCGCGTCCGGTGTTTTTTAATTCCTCGGCTGTATCGACCATTAGCACCGAGCCATAGCTTGCAATAACATAATGCATGGCGGTGGTGTGGGTGAATTCCAGCACTTTAGTAATGGAGTTTGTTTGCTGGCGCGCACGTTCACTGTCTCGACGGGCTTTTTTACCCTGTATTACACGCGCTTTATTATCTCGCCCACTCAGTTGGCGGATAATACGCATTGACTCAGCCTCATACGCTTCGTCTACTAAAATAGAGAAACGAGCGCCGCCCATATAGCCCTCTATGGCCATTTGCCAACGCGCTTCCTTGACCTCTACATGATCGCACAGTACACGCGGGTCGGCCCCAGGGCAGGCCTGGACAATGGCATCCAGTGCTCTTTGTACAAAAGCCGGGTAGTGTACTCTGTGATGCTGCAGGCGCTCAATCTCATGCAGCTTCTGTTTGCGTCTGTGGCTGAGCGTTTCGTAGCGAACCTGCACTTTATGTGCTTCGCCACTGAGCTGTTCAAAGCGGCTTTGCCCGTCTTCGCTCTGATGCCAGTACTGGTAACAGCGGTTGTGTAAATTTTGTGCGTGTCGAATATGGTCGAGGTGATTTTCCAGTGAGGATAGATCATTGGTTAAATCTTTTTGCAGTATTGCCTGCAGATCGATATTGCCTTTTTGCCCGTGCTGGAGTATATCCTGTAACAGATTCAGGCTTTCAAGGTCGCTAAACTGGGATAGCTGTTGTTTTAGCTGAGGTGTTTTTAGCTCCTGGCTGAGCATTTTAATGTTCTGAATATTGGCCTCCTGCTGCGCATCTTCCTGGAGTAACTGTTGTGCTGTTTTTACCAGCAGAATTTTATGTTGTTCCAGTTGTGTTTCCAGCTCGTCTTTTTGTTGCAGAGCAAGAACACCCTGTCGCTGTGCTTCGAGCTGAACCAGTTGATCGTGTATTTGTTCGATACGCAGTTGCACATCTGTGGTTTCGCTTTCATTCTCTTTTAATTGTGTGCGGTAAAGCTGGCGCGTGCGTGTAGCCTGTAAATACTCCCCCTGGCGTGACTTATAGGCATGCATTGCGAGGCTATAATCCAGGGTGTTGAGCTCTACCCACTGGTCGATATAAGCCTTTGCATGAATTTCAGCCTGTTGTAATATCTTGATGGATTCAACTAACTGCCCGGCATCTCGCTCCATCGCATGAATGGTTTTTAACTGGCTGGATATTGAGCGAATGGCCTCCCCCAGATCTTTTTTCTCCAGAATCTCCTCTGATACGAAACGATCAATACTCTGTACGGGTTTATAGGCCATAAATTTGGAGAACGTTTTTGCTGCATGCATGGCCTCCTGCTCAGATACTGAATCTGTGCGGCCTTGCAGTATGGCGTACAGGCGGCGTAGATAGGCACGTTTTTTATTGTCGTATTTTTCCACATGGCGTTTGCCAAATTCGGCAATTAACAGGTTAGTGAGCTTATCCATGGGTACATTGTATTTGCCGCTTTTATCTTCTCGAATAAAGTGATGAAGCCCCAGTTGCTCGCCAGGTAAAATCAGAAAAAGCTGGTCTTCCTGGCGGGCAACCATCTGCTTGCCTGTTTGATCCAGCCATGCGCGCACCGCAATAACCGCAGTAAACGGTTCTGCGCTTTCGCCTTCAGTGGGGTGAAAAACTGCGCCAAGGTAGCCATCGGTTGCATCCCCGGAAATACCCCCTGGGCGGGCATAGCTGCCATCGTCACAGCCCAGTATGTAGGAGGCGAGTGTACGCACCCGCTTACCGCCGCGCCCACGCTGGGTGGTTTCATCCTGGCCCGGATTGTATTGAAACAGGTTTTCGTGGGCGGCGGTCATAATGGTTTGAATGGCATCGGCGACCGTGGTTTTACCTGAGCCACTGCCCCCGGATAACAGGTTCACCGGGCCCATTGCAAATTCGATATTAGGGATGTTACCCCAGTTAACAAAAATAATATTTTTCAAAAACATAAAACTATTCTATTTCATCGGTTGTTGATAGCGGGGCGTCTAAATTCTCTGAGGCTGTTTTTTCAAGTGCCGCAATGGCTTCATCATTTACAAAGCTGACAATCATGGGGTGAATTTTTAACCATGATTCAGATTTCAGCACATCGTTTTCATGATGAAACTCAATTAAGCGTAATTTCTTGCACCGATTAAAGAGCTGTTTCCGCTCCCCCGGCTTTTCGGGTAATGTGCGGCCAATAATATTTTTCATGGCGATGCTAATGGCCTCAAACGATTCAGTTACATAGCCCTCATCGTCTACCTGTGCCTCTCTTAGTGCTTTGTCATACTGCAGGCGTAGCACTAAAATGAGGGCCACTTCCTGCTGTGTTAATCGACTGCGCAAGCTGCCAGAAAAAGCCGTTTCATGAGCATTTTCCATACCTGGGGCTTCGCTTGAAGGTGGGTATAAACGAATATATTCAAAGCGTGTATCATGCAAAACGCGCACATCTATTATACTCAGATATTCTTTTACCAGGCCCGATATACGCAGATAGCGGTCGTAGAGCTGCTGTTCTATCTGGCTTTCCTCGCGGCATAAGATGGCGTAGTTCAGCAAGCGGATAAGCAGTTCCTGAAACTCATTTAAACTAATATTTTCTTTTTCAAGCTGTTGTTCAATATTGTCAGTTAACATGTTGTGTCTGTGGCCTAAATCTGTTTTTCAATCAGTTCGATAATAAACTCATCGGTTTGCGAATAGTACTCGGTAGCGCAGTATTGGGTAGTGCTTATCTGCGGGTTGTAATGCACTCGAAATTCAAACTCAGAGGAGGCATTCCCCGCTGCGGCAACTTCTATTGCATGTGCTGACATTAAAAGCTCACGTGCGTTATTTACGGGTAAGTGCTGGCTGCGAATACGGTGGCCATTTTGCAGTGCCTCCATTATAAACTGCACCTGTTGTTGATTATTCACCTGAAAGGCTTTTTCCAGCACCTGCTCGATAAAGAGTGCTTTTCGTGCATCATGGTTGAGTTGCGGATGGCTTTCTACGGCGGTATTAACGATGCGTTTGCGTGCTGTGTTATTTAGTTTGAGTGCAGCTGGGTCTATAAAACCGATTGAAAGGCCACACATGGCATTGCCCATGGCCTGTAGCTTTTCGTGTTTTTCATCCTCAGACATCTCTGCCAGAGACTGGCATAATGCGGGTAAACCGCCCTGATCGCCATAGCTGGTGTAGCTAAGCTGGCGGATAATAATATCTGCTCGACGGGTAAAGCTCAGCAGCGCCTGGCGAAGTGCGGGCAGCATACTTTCGCTTGCTTTGTGCATGCGAGAGTCAATGCCATCGAGAATGCGTATATAAATGGAGGTATTTTTAGTGTTGAGCAGTTCAGGTGCCATTTTTCGCAGTTCGCCCTCGGCCTGAGCTTTAAAGGTATTTTGTTTACGTCGGGCTTTAGCGATGAGTTGCTGAATTTCTTCGCGGTGTTTCTCCACGCTATCGGCCGACAGGCGGATGGCCAGATCAGGCATAAAGCGTTGTTCCATGAAATCAAAAAAATCGTCACTGGCCTGTTGTATGAGTTGCTGTGCTTCTACATCTTTAACTAACTGGCGTTTGCGTTCATCGAGTTCGGCAATCACATCGCTGAAATCGCTGATAATACGCGCGGAGGCTTCATAGGCATCCAGCAGGTCGTAGACATCGCCGCGCTCCAGGAAAGATTGCAGGGCATTGCGGGTGTTACGGGTATTGCGGTGGCGGGTGCGAAAGCCGGTGCCATCGGCTTCGACCATGGGCTGGGTAAACAGGCGACCGAGGCGGCTGAAGGCATAGGTGCTTTGCAGGGTGGCTTCATCGGCATGTTTTTCCAGCCAGCCATTTTCCAGTAGCGTATTGCGAATCCAGTTGGCCTGTTCACGTTCACTTCTGCTGGGAGCGCTAAAATCACTTTCATCGTCCTCATCCAGCACAGGGGCGCGGGTAATAGCTTCCTGAAAGGTTTCCAGTAATTGCTCCTGAGTGAAAGCCCGAGAGTAGTCGGCCTGATCGCCGTATAGTCGGGCATAGAGTGTTTTCAGGCATTGCATCACCTGTTCGCGGTATTTACCGAAAAAGGGTCGAAAAAAGTGTTTTTTCTGTTCGGTAAAAAACATGCCTGGTGTGTGCTCATGGCGAAAAATGAAGGTGGGTGTATTGTAACTGGCATGGGCTGTTCAATATACTGGAATTTGCGTTTGTGTCTTAAAGGAGGGTATAAAAAAGTCTTTAGTCACCCGTTTTCCGGGTTTTATTCGGGAGTTAAAAGGCAAATGAATGACAGGTGGTTATCAGAAGCCAGAAAAGCAGCTGTATCCGGTAGCTATATGCTTTTCAGATTATACAGAGGAGAGGAAGAGGACATAATCAATTAATTACACCCTCCCTAAAGGACATCGTAGTTATGTTTTAATATATTGTCACCAAAAATTTCTATAAATTTTTTCTCCATTTTTTCATATGCACGAGAGGACTCCATTAAATCATTAGCATGAAAAAACCGTTCATCTTCATCAATGGACTCGTTATGTGCTAGAGAGTACAGTTTTTCATTTAAATCTCTAAGAGCCAGTAATGTATATCGGGCATTGCTTTCTGTGAATTCTATTTTTGTTGTTTTATGTTCCATTTATTTAAACCTTTATCAAAATTCCGCCTTCTTTTACTTTGAAGTATTTTGTACTTTTAATCCCCATCTCTTCTAATAAGCCTTTATATTTTTCTATTATTAAATAAGGGTAATGATAAATAGCGATCAGGTTACCATAGAATCGCGTCAGGCAGGGTTGGGGAAATGTGAGTTTACGGTGTAGAAGTGTGTTTACGGGTGTTGGTCTGGGGGTTTAAGTGGGGTGATGGGTAGTGTTAAATAGCGATCAAGTTGCCACAGAATAGTGCTGGGAGGGGCTGGGAAAATGTAAGTTACAGGTGTTGTTCTGATGGTTTAAGTGAGCTGATCGGTACTGTTAAATAGCGATCAGGTTGCCACAGAATGGCGTCAGCCAGGGCTGGGGAAATGTAAGTTTACAAGTGTAAATGTCCATTTCCCCGGCCCTGGCTGGCGCTATTATGGGGTAAGCTGATCGTTATTTACGGACGCCGGGGCCATTAAGTACTAACCCATTGCTCATGTACGTGTGGAAATACTCAAGTGCACGGTATTCAGTGCTCTGAGCCTTAAATGGCTTAGCGCGAACCTGCTTGTTACACCCGCCATAACGACGATGCATAGTACCCATACCATCACCTGAAGTGCTCTTCAAAGACCACTTGTTACGATAAACAGGGAAGTGCGAGGTATGGCCCAGAGCAGGGCTCAAAATATCAGCACGAATTTTATTACCTGCATTATAGTAATGGCAATCTGCACAGGACATGTTCAACTGACCACGCTTGGCATAAAAGTGCTTTTTACCGCGCTCATACCATGCCATAGAATCAGCAGAGTTAACGATGGTTACTGCACCCTTCTGGCCACGTGCCTGATATGAAATATAAGCAGATAAATGCGCTATCTTGCCTTTTTTCCAGCCAAGCTTTTTCTCGCCATTCTTTTCACGACATTCATTAATCGCTAACTCAAGCGTAATAACTTCTGTACGCTTTGTATCAAAGTATGGGTAGTCCTGCTTTATACCTTTTGCAACACCAGGAAAACAGCTCGCATAGGTTTTGCCATTTTTAAAGGGCTTTTTATACAGATCTTCACCCTTGTCAATAAAAATCTCGTAAGGAGGGAATTCTTCAAACGCTTCCCATTGTTCACGAGAGGGCTTGTCAACAGCGTAAACGCCGTTGGTGAAGTCCTGCAAAGGAACATCAGGGAATTTGTCAGTAAAGTACTTTCTGAAATCTTTCAGATCCTGATCTGGATTTGTAGCAAAGCCAGCCAGAGGGGCTGCCAGCATACAAAGCGCAGATAGAATGACTGCAACTTTTTTCATAATTTTTACCTTTTAATAATTTCTCTAAGGAGTGTGATGCTTGACGTTTATTTAATTTTGGCGTCTACAGTGTCACTTTCACCTTTGTTATCAGCCCAGCTCATCTGTAACGAGTCGCCTGATTTGGCTCCACTGAACTTAAATGACAGGTATGGGTTTTTAGAAATAGCGGTTCCCCAGTCTGCAGTCAATACCTCTTTGCCGTTGTGCTTGCAGGTGACTTCCTGAATGAAATGCGCAGGAAATTTCTTACCTGTTTTTTTGTTTTTACGCATGCCTGTTTCCATAGCGTGGCTGATCAGTACCTTGACTGTCGCAACACCATCTTTGGCTTTAGCACGTATTTTGATTGATTTTGCCATAATTTTTATTCCTCTAAACTGGATTTAGCCGCCACAGCCGCCAATAGTAACTTTAACTTCTTTCTTAGTGCTGTAGAGCTTGCCGCCGGCTTTTACTACAACCAGAACATCAGATGTTTTGCTCATTTTCACACGAGTTGAAACAAAACCTTCTGTGCCATCCGCCATTTTGAAAGTAGCGGTTAAAGGGGTTGGGTTTTTAGGAATAAGAATGCTAATAGACTCTGTACCCGCGATTTTACTGGTTACTGTAATGGGCACTACGGCACCATTTTCAGCAATTTCAGGTGCTTTCAGAGCAATGTCCGCGCTTTCTGTGGTGGCGCTACTGCCAAAGGCGCTGCTCAGGGCAGAAGGTGAGTCTTTTGCTTCAAATGCGGCTTTTGGCCAGGCCGCCAGTACGGCTCCAGGAGTGATCAAACCTGCGCTAACAGCAACGCCAAAGGCACCTGCTGCAGCAGAGCTTTTCATAAAGGATCTACGTTTAGTGTTCATTGAAATATCAACCTTAAAAAATTTATAACGAGTAAATAAACTCAACAATTTTATCGATTTCGGCACCACTGAGTATCTCATGAGGGCCAAAAGGCGGCATTATTGTATTGCTGTTTCTGGTGCGTGCATCAGAAATTTGTGCGCGTAGTTTACTCTTGTCTGGATATCTGGCTTTCATTGCGATCAATGGTGGACCAATATTGCCAGGCAGGTTGCCACCTTCAATCTGGTGACAGGCCAGGCAGTTGCCTTTTTTACGGTTAAAGGCAATTTTCTTACCTTTTTCAATTGCTGTTGCTTCTTGTGCAACGGATATGCTCGGCAATGAAAAAGTTAAAGCGCCCAGTAATGCAGCAAGCGATGTTGCTGTAGAAATGGCTTTAGCGGTGTGCCGCATAGTTCACTCCTCAGTGGTTTAATTGCGTGAAGGTTTCAAAAGTCCGTTCAACAGGAAGCAGTAAGGTTGCGAATAATTCAGCTGCCCGTGGGTTTCAGCTGCCCGTGGGTTATCGAATAAAAATCTGCTCATATTTATCTCAGCAGTTTATCCCCCGAACCCATACTGCTAACCCCATGCTGTTAACACGTTATAGTTATGAACTTGGACTGGTCGGCATAGCATACCCAAAACATAGACGATAGCAAGAAAAATGTAGTGCTATCAAAATATGCTAAATTACTAATATAAGAATACACTAATGGTGCAATGGGACTAGTGGTTCTGTTCAGTTGAAATTTGATGGGTTAAGTCCTGCTTTCTTGACTGGAGTCTTAAAAGTGTAGTTTTATTCAGGTTGGGCTGTTGCAGTGCGTTGGTGATCTGTTGTGCGGCCAACTGGGTGTAGCCTTCCAGTTCATATTCGTAGCTGGTGGCTTCCATGGCCAGTGATACATTACCATTGGTGAAATAGGCTTTTGCCAGGGCATTGTAAACCACCGATTTTTTCTGCGTGCGCAGCTGAAGATTGAGCAGTGTGATTGCCTGCTGGCTTTTTTTAAGGTCGGTTAGAACGCGGGCATAGCGAATAGAAACGGGTAAATAATGTGGGTAGAGTGCATTCAGGTTTTCGAGTATTTCCATTGCGGTTGTTTTGTTCTGGTTATGGTAATAGGCGTCTGTTAGCGCCAGTTGTATCCAGGGATGTGAACTTATTTTCTGTAGTCGGCTGAGTACCGGGATGGCTTTGCTGGCCTGATCGTGACTGATGTAGGCCAGGCTCAGTGTGTAGTTGGTGATCAGATTACGCTGTTTTTTATTCAGGCCCTCAATCTGTTTGATGAGCCGTGCTGGGTTTTTGCTCATTTCAACCAGGGTGCGCGAGCGCGCAAGCTGGAAGTCGAGGCTATCGTTGGGGAGGTTTCTGTCTGTAGGGGCAATTCGGTTTTTGGCTTCAGCAATACGGGTTGTGCTGAGGGGGTGGGTGCGCAGGTATTCCATACGCGCCAGTACGTTATTTCTCTGCGATTGCTGCAACAGGGTTTCAAAAAAACCAGCCATGCCTTCAGGGTTTATACCGGCATCCCTTAAAACACGGATACCAATGCGGTCTGCTTCGTGCTCATTTGCACGGGTAAAGTTGATTTGAGACTGCATAGCAACCGCCTGTCCCCCCATTATCAGTGCAGCACCTGCTTCAGGGTTTTTTGCCGCCACCAGAATGCCCGCCAGAATAGAGGCGAACATGGCCGCCGGGCTGGTGCTGGATTCTGTCATGGCGCGGGCCAGATGGCGTTGTGTGACGTGGGATATCTCGTGTGCCATCACCCCGGCGAGCTCGCTTTCGTTTTTGGCGGCAATAATTAACCCGGTATGAAAGCCGATATAGGCATCGGGCCCGGCAAAGGCGTTAATACTGGGTACTTTTATGACAAAAAAATGAAATGTTTTATCCGGCTGGGAGCTGTATGAAGCCAGCCTTTGCCCCAGGTTACTGAAATAGTCATTTACTTCAAGATCGTTTACAAAGGGCACACTGGCCTTTAATGAGCGGAAAAAATTCCTGCCTATCTGGTACTCGCGATAGGGCGTGAGCTCTTGCTGGGTTGGGTCTCCCAGCTCAGGCAGTTCGGTGCGGCTATACAGTGGCGAGCAAAATAGCAGCATTAAAAATAGCGCAGGTATTGACGGGTGTATTTTCATAAAATAACAAGCAGGATGGTGTTTACCTGAGATTAAAGCGTGTTGGGCAATGATTAAATTATACTGGAATAATTATACTGGAATTAAATTATATTGGTAATGTTGTTCAGATTAAGACAGTACCAGGCGTAATTAGTGCGAAATTAATGTTTTCAGGATGCTTGTTCTGGAAAATATTCTGGAAAGTATCCGGCATAAAAAAGCCACTTAAATAGACATTAAGTGGCTCTGACTAGCGCAAATATGCAGATGAGCTAGATAAACAGTGACTGGGTTGCGTCTGAGGCTTCGTCGAAGTAAGTGGCCGCACCCACGTACTCTACGCCATCGATAAATACATTGGTGTCGTAGCCAAATAACTCAACCGTCATCTGGCAGGCAAGAAACTTGACTTCAGCCTCCTGGCAAAGCTCGCGCAGCTCTGCAATGGTTGCAACACCGCAGTTTGAGATGGTTTTTTTCATCAGGGTGGTTGCTATGCTGTCCATAAACGGGATATTCCACATGACATTAGGGATTTTAGGGCCAAAATCGATCGCTCTGAACCATTTTGGGCCCATAGGCATCTTCATTGGCATAGAAGGGTTGCCTGTAGGGGTGACTTTCAGGGAACTGGTGTCTTTGAGAAGAAGGTTCAGGCCATAAAATGTGTAAAAAATAGACACGCTCATGCCCAGTGCTGCCGCAGTACTCGCCAGAATAAAGGGAGGGTATGCCCAGTCCAGGGTGCCTTTGGTTGCTATGATAGTCAGTTTAGGATCGCTCATATGAATTTTCTCCTCAGTAAATTTATTGGACATTGGCTCGGCCACAGAACGTCATAAGTGCTATTTTTCACTGCTACTCTTTAATAAGTCGTTTTGCGGCCTGAAAAACAAAGTTTAAAGCCATAATTAAAAAAATTAGTCGATCGTATTAGTTTTTCAATGTTAACAATACAGTCGAATGTGAATAAAAGGCAAGCAATACAATAATTTTTTTTAAAAACCATGACGAAAGGTAGCCACTGAAAATACAGGGAAATAGAATTCTCCCCCCTATCCTGTTGTAATATATCGAAAAAAATTATTTTCAATTTTATCAGTTAGTTCAAATTTATTTATTAGTAAACGATAAAATTGTGAATTAATGCCTCCCCCTGAGACGGGAAATAGGGTAGAATTATATATTAGTATTTCCTTATATATTGATCTATTTATATACCCGCCTGTATTTTGAGTTTGTCTTCTGGGTTAATAGATGAATAGAGGTGCCCTCTAGCTATTAAGCGCGACTTATTTAAGTGCGACATTTATATATTCAGGTGAATAACGTATGTACGGTATTAAAGAGCTCGATGTAGACACACTTCAGTCCTATCTGGATGAAGGTAAAAAAATTCGCCTGCTAGATGTTCGGGGCGCGGCAGAGATGGCACAGGGCATGATACCCAATGCGGAAAAACTGCCTTTGCATACCTTGCCTGCGCGTTTGAATGAAATGGATACTAATGAGATGACGGTACTTTATTGTCGCAGTGGTGCGCGTTCTGCTCAGGGCGTAGGTTTTATGGCGCAGCAGGGCTTTGATAATGTGTATAATTTACGCGGCGGTATTATCGCCTGGGCTAAGAGCGGTATGCCGTTAGAGGCCTGAACCGCAGTGCTATTTTTAGATGCGGTTGTTTATAGTGTTGCCTGTGATTCATTGACGGCTTAAATGCGGGAGAAAAATCTGAAAAGCCTGAGACTAACGATCAGAGGGCAACGACTTTTCCTGAATATAGTTAGTTGATAACCCGTAATCGCTTATTAATTTATGCGTCCAGTTGAATTATCCAGGTTGGTGGTAGTCTGAAAAATGCATTTGCTGTTTCAGAACTAATTTATGGCTAATCGCCTGGCATTATTAGTCAATATGAAACCGGTTATAAATAAAAATAATGCCTGTATTAACTGCGGAGATGCCTGCTAAATTATTACATTAGAAAATAATAATACTCTAACTTTATAAAATAATAATAAAAAAATATAATAAGATTTATCACCCATTTGATTGATTTTTTAAAATTATTCAGCTAAATAGCTATATAAAGTGGAGTTTGTGCGGTTATTCAATTGACTTTGTTAGCGTGTTTATGAGATGTTTGAACTCAAGGGCAAGCA
>UOFJ01000015.1_pt1 | contig 23604 bp, 19 predicted proteins | sample 1988251 | NCBI WGS metagenome assembly UOFJ01 (sample SAMEA4712194, study PRJEB27164) | hydrothermal vent metagenome | biome: marine basaltic hydrothermal vent biome; feature: marine hydrothermal vent; material: mineral | place: Pacific Ocean | collected 2011-06-14/2011-07-23 | depth 1689 m
ATGAGAATGTTTTCAGTGATTTCCAGTTCGATGCACTCGGTACGGGTCTGGTGCTGTGCCAGTATTAGCCGAAGGTTTTCAATAAAGTTATCCTGTTTGAACTGGCGTGGGCTTACATTAATTGAAACTCGGTTAAGCTCACCGCAGTTGCCATTGGTGCACCAGAAGCGACTTATTTGCTCGCAGACCTGATGCAGAATAAACTCACCTAATTGAATAATGAGTCCGGTCTCATCGGCAACAGGAATAAAGCTCTCGGGCGAAACATAGCCGCGCTCCGGGTTATACCAACGTAGTAAAGCTTCTGCACCAATAATACGATTATCAGAAATGCGCACCTTGGGCTGGTATACAACTTCAAACTCATTGTTTTCAATGGCGCGGTGAATGGCCGATTCCATCGCCAGCCTTTCAACCGCAGCGGCATTCATTTCACTGGAAAAAAATCGATAGCCATCTCGTCCGTGTTCCTTTGCTTTATATAATGCGGTGTCAGAATGCTTGATGAGTTGTTCGGTGGTTTTACCATCATTGGGGTAAATGGCAATGCCGCAGCTGGTGGTAATCATTAAAGTATGTCCGGAAACCATAAAATGAGTTCTAAGCGTTTCATGTAGCAGGTTAGCAATTTGGCTAATATGGTTAATTGCGGATTCATGGCTTTCAAAACCCGATTGCAGAATAATAAATTCATCACCACCGAGTCGGGCAACGGTGTCCTCTTTGCGCACACACTTTTTAAGGCGTTGCGCCACTTCAATCAGCAGGGCATCACCCACAGGATGGCCCAGTGAGTCGTTGATTTTTTTAAAATGATCCAGATCCAGTAACATGACCGCCAGTCGGGTGTTATTACGCTCTGCATGTGCAATGGCCTGCTGTATACGGTCATGTAAATAAACACGGTTAGGCAAGCCCGTCAGGCCATCATAGTAGGCCATGTGCTTGATGCGTTTTTCGGTCTGGGTACGTTCAATTTCTGCTGAGGTGCGCGCGGCAAAAATACGCATAACCGATTCATTAAATTCCGTATTATCAATAGGCAGTCGAAACATTGAAAATAACAGGCCCAGCGGCCTGTCCTGTGAGTCATACAGGGGAATGCCTACGTAACTTTCAATGTTCTGTTGACTTAGATGCGGGTCATTGGGAAATATTTTCTGTATGTCCCTGGGAAAAGTTTTCGGCTGTTTTCCAATAATCATTTCGCACGGTGTGCCCGCTAGCGGGTATTGCAGATTAGGAATAATTTTTCCATCATGAAAATAAGCCAGCGTTTTTACCTCCTCAGAGGGTTCCTCCAGGGTGATGACAATGGCGCAGGAATGAGCATGTAAAATCTCTGCCATATTGATGGTCATGGCGTTAAAAAAATCATCGCCTGTTGCAGCGGAAACCCCCTGCATAATCTGCGTGATCGCGGTTTCCGCTTTCCTTCTTTGTTTTAGATCTTCAAAAAAAGTCTGAATAACCGCCGCTTCCTGGGCAAATGCCTGTAAAATTTTTATTTCATGACTGTTATAGTGATGAAAATTATCGATGCTCGAAATTTGCAATACACCAATGGTTTGCTTGTCAACATTTAAGGGTACAGCCGCGCTAGACTGAATATTATATAATTGTCTCAGCTTCTGGTTAATACGCGAATCATTGTGTGCGTCCTTAACAATCTGTACCTGAGCACTTTTAAAAACTTCAATAGCAAGTGATGTATCATCAAGTGAAACCTGAAAATGTCCCTCGGGTTTATAATTCGTATTACTGCGCGCAACACAAACTAGCCTGTCGTGGCCAGGATCATACAGACTTAGAAAACAGGCTGCACCGTTAAGTGTCTGGCAGGTGCGGTCAACAATGGTCTGTAAAAGCCTGGCCAGGTTTTCATGGCTGTGCGAGGCTTTAAGTAATTCATTACTAAAGCTAAGGCGCTGCTGGTGTAATTGCTGCTCATCAAGCAGTTTACCAAGCTGGGTGGCAAATATACCGAGCTCGTCTGTAGAGGCCGAGTGTATATTATGTGTCATGCTATTTGGCGGCGCATTTATCAGGCTATTCAGTGGGGCAAGTGACTGGTTAAAGCTGCGTACAAATAAAAGCGTGCCGGCAATGGCAAGGCATTCCAGTAATAGCCAGATAATAAATGTTTCAATACTGAAAAAACCAGTACGCGTCCAGTAATATTGCACCAGCATCGTATCTATCAATAAAGGTATCAGAGCCCCAACCATAAAAACCTTGGTTTTTATGGTGATAATTGGGTGTCGCAATTGTATTTGCCCGAACGCTTTGCCGAAAAGATCATAAATACGTATAAAAATAGGCAGGCCAACAATAATTGAAACAATCAACGCAACCAGGTGAATGCGAAACCAGTCTACAGGATCGGCTACATATGTAGAGGAGATTTCCAGGCTGATAATAGCCGCAGCAGGGGCCAGTGTGATATAGCCGATAAAGAACAACCAGTAATGTACGGGAAATTTCTGTAATACCTTTAGCGCAACTAGCTGATGCACCGGGTCAGGTGTAGACAGGCAGGCCTTTAAGGGGCGTGAAAAACGGTGAAAATAAAACAGCGCAAGGAAAAATCCACCGAGAAGAAATATGGGTTTTAATGGAGAGCTCAACATGATAATCAGTTGATGCGGGGTGAAAACTTCAATATACAGTAAAAACGAAAAGCCAACCATGGGCGGTAATAGCCAGGTGAGGGCAATTAAACGTAAAAAACGGACCTGAAACTGTTGCTCAGTTAATGGCATTTGAGCAAAAAAGTGATTTGGAAAAAAGTGCTCCGCAAGACGCTTCTGTCAGTACGGGTCTGTTTGCAGGTGCGGAGATTGTGCAATACTTAATGGGGGCGCTTACTGAGTCTGCCGGAGGTTTTTTTGGCTCGCCATTTTTAAAGCTATGCCAGGGTCTGTTTTTCGCACAGTGTAAAAACACCGGCGGGTCTGTTTTTATTCGCGGCTGCTTGTGAATGCCCAGACAGGTCAGAAAGGTCGTTAAACGACGTGTAGTGAGCTCACTCTTTTGGTGAATTTTGTTGCACACAATATTTTTAATGTTTTTGTTCCTTTGCTTTGCACCCAGAGTAGTCTATTGATTAATTCAGGATTTAGCAAGCTATATTAGTTACAGTGTTTACAGATACTGGTAGCCGATATTCACAGTCTGTATAAGGTTCTGCTGTTTTCTGGGTCTATTAAAATGTCTGTGATTTATCTGCTCTTTAAGTCGTTGGATAAAAGCCTGAGAAATGCAGGACTTCCGAGACTAATAACCGCCGACTAATAACCATCGACTACGGGCTTTATAATTCGGTACTTTTTCAAATACAGTCAATGTGTTATAACCTGACTATGGGTATTGACGTCAGATCGGCTTGAGGTTTGAGTATATATGGAATATTTATAGTTGTATGCTCGCATTGTTTGTCATTTAGTTAAATACACTAAATTGAAATATACTACCGAAATAATATAATAATATTCAAATATTGCCTCTGACTTCAGGGGGGCGGTAATAGTCTTTAATATCAAAGACATAAGTGCAGGTTTCACGGGAAAATGCTGTGCAGGTCCTTACCGGCTCAGGTATGAATTGGCGGGTGTTGCTTGCACGTGCTGGACTAATTGAGCATAATTCGCATCTATTACTGATACGCATGCAAATGGGTCTCCTTTGCATGCTCTATGTACTACCGGTAGTCAGTCCAGGGCTGGGTAGCGTTGTTTTGCAGCGCCAGGCTGAGCAGTAACAGATTATTAACCAGGTTTAAACTTATGGATCTTTCTCCCGAAGACAGTCTTCGATTAAATGTGCTACTTACCCAGGGCTTGCAGGCGCTACGAGTGGACGAGTCGCGTATGGTTGTTTATGCGCTAACCGAGCGTGGGGAGGCCACCGTTGCATTACATGCTAACTGCCGTGATGAGCAGTATATTCGTCATGTAAAGTCGCTTTTGTCGTCCCATTCACTGGGCTCCCCCGGGGGTTACCCTGTTTATCTTAAGCGCTGGACGCGCATGGGCCAGGCCAAAGACGATAGTCTTGATCAGCTACTGGTACTCGGTGAAGAGGAGGCGGTGGTTGCCGTGGTTCACGCATCGGGTTTGAGCAATGAGCTGGCACGCCGCGCCTGGTGGTGTATGCCAACCTCTGATAATGCTCGGCGTATGCTGGAAAAAACGGCCGTGGTTAATGGCGATATGGGGCCTGTTCTATCTGAGTTTTTAATAGAGCACCTGCCCTTTGAAGAGGACCCACTGGCGATGATAGACAGTGTTAAATCAGCCCTGCAGCCGGGTCTTGTTACCCAGGCGCAAAAGCAGAGCCTGTGGGCAAAAGCAAAATTAAAAGGTGCCTACTTTGTAGGCTTTCTACAGGCCATGCCCGATGACTTACCCGGAGATGCCTCAGCACATGCCCATGCACTACAGTTTAATGAAAAATTAAGTGCGTTAGTGGCGCAGGGGAATAAACCCGCTGAGTTATTATTGCGTGTTATGTCGGTGCAGGGGCAAAATTATTTAAATGCCATAGATGAAGCACTTAAACGCCCGAGTGATCAAAATGTGGTAGTGGCGTTGTTTATGACAATGGAGCACTATTTTCAGGATGTTTGCCCTGGCTTTGAAAATCACCGTGATATTGATTTAATCAAAGATGAAGCGCAGCAAAAATGTGAGCAATGTAATGAGGCACTGGCGCAAATAAAAACCTGTTTGCCACAGGCGCAGGTTTATTTAAATGCGATGATGGTATTATCCGGTTATTGTGAAGAGCTTACTTTTCCCGTATTTGGGCAAACCGATGCCATCGGTTCGGTTATGCGCAAACGTATTAAGCATTTAACTGACCCAATTAAAGAACAGATCAACATTCTGAGACGTTAGAGCATAAATATGCCATCCCTTTATATCAGTAAAATCCATATTTCGCTGCAGGTTAAAGTGCCTCGTGAACTGCTCGAACGCCATTTGCCTTCATCGGCTCAGGTGATTGGTGAGGTGTTAACGGAGCAGGTTGTTGCGGCAGTTAAAAAACATAAGCTGAGTTATTTCCCGGCACTGGACTATTTACAGGCGCAGGGCGATATAGATGCTGATTTGCTTGAAGCGCTGGAAACGATCTGCTGGTTTTCCTGTAAGCTGGTGCGAGAGGAGGTTAATAAAAAATTGCGGGCATTTTTTTCCGAATTAAGCTTTCAATCTGTAAAATCTATTTCTTACACGATGCCTCCCGTGCGTATGAAACAGATAAATGCCTGGCAGGTGCTGGTAGAGCACTACACACCGGACAGGGTAAAGCTGGATGTGGTTGCCAGTATTTTAAAAAAAGAAGAGTATCCTAAGGGGCTTGAAAACTGGTCTAAACAGTTATTTCGAAGAAACCTTGAAGACTCCTTTGAACAGCTGGAAATAATACAGACATCCGTATTGTAGAAGTCGATAGTTGATATCGGCAGGTCTAACTACCGATCAAAGACGCACTAATATCGCGGTTGCAGGATGCAGGAGAGCGTGGAGTTGCAGCCCATGAAAATATTCAATATTCTCATGGGCTTAGCGAATTTTCACGCAGTCAACTGATTAATCCAGGTTAATTTAGTCGCAATGTAGCATCCCTTCACGTTGCAGAAATTCAATAATAGTCTCCAGCCCTTCACCGGTCTTTAACTGAGTAAAGACAAAAGGCCTGTCCCCTCGCATGCGCCGACTGTCTTTATCCATTACCTGCAGGGAGGCACCGACCATTTCAGCCAGATCGATTTTATTAATGACCAGCAGATCAGAGCGGGTAATGCCGGGGCCACCCTTGCGGGGAATTTTCTCGCCAGAAGCAACATCAATCACATAGATGGTTAAATCTGCCAGCTCGGGGCTGAACGTTGCACTCAGGTTATCGCCACCGCTTTCAATAAAAATAATATCCAGATCGCTAAACTGTAAAGAGAGGTCTTCAACCGCTGCCAGGTTCATTGAGGCATCTTCACGAATTGCGGTGTGTGGGCAACCACCGGTTTCTACGCCAATAATACGCTCTGCCGGCAGGGCCTGCGCCTCGGTCAGAATGCGTTGGTCTTCTCGGGTGTAGATGTCGTTGGTGACGACAGCAATGCTGTAATTATCGCGCATGGCTTTACAGAGCTGTTCAAGCAGGGCGGTTTTGCCAGAGCCGACCGGGCCACCGACACCTACACGTAATGGGGCTTTATGATTCATTGTATTTTCCTGTTTTTTTCATGATCGGAATAATCGTGTGTACTGGGTTTCATGCAGGCTACTGGCAATCGCCAGCGCTGGTGTACTGGCACCGATTTCATTATCGTCGATAAACGGGATCTGTTTTATCACCCGTTCAATATCGGTGCTTAGTTCATAGAGCAGGCGCTGGCCATCACTTTGTCCCAGGGGTACCAGTTTCATGGCAACGAGTACGGTATTTTCCAGCCAGCTCCAGGTATATGCACTGAGTAAATCGTGTAACGAAATTTTCCAGTGACAGGCCGCCACGGCATAGCCCGCAAGCTGGCAGCTTAAAAGTGCCTGGCGATTATCGTGCAGTGCCGGCCAGTGTTGATGCCCTGGCAGTTTCTCCAGCACCGTTAGCAGAGCACGTGCCCGTTGCTTTTCTTCATTTCTTAACTCGAAGGTTTCACGGCTGGCATATAGCCACTGGCTCCAGTGTAGAAATTTGTCATGATGGTTATGACTGGCCGCAGTGTACAGGCGTGATAGCAGGGGCAGCTCCAGATATTGCAAACTGTCATCCAGTATGGATTTTATCCAGTCATGGGTGCTCTGCCTGCTGTTTAACCAGCCGCACTCAACTGCCCACTCAATGCCCTGGGACCAGGTGAAGGCTCCAGTAGGTAAATTCGGGCTAAGCAGTTGCAGCAGGCGCAATCGGGGTAAACCGGTATCAGTCATGGTCTTTGTAATGCCTGAGCCATTTATCGATTCGGAGCAGGCGTGCTTTTAAAGTGGCTGCCCAGCAGTTTGCTCAGCAGTGCCGAGAAGGTGGTGATAAACAGCGAGGTGAGTAAAAAACCGAGTATAAAGTGTCCATCCATTACCGCTATTTCAGTGCTGTGAGTCCAGGCACCGTGAACCCAGAGGCTACAGAGGATCAGTAGACCGATGGCGGGAATAACGCGCTTTATATTTCGGTTGCTCATATTATCGCGGGCCAGATATCCGATGAACCATCCGGCGAGCACTAGAGTGACAAGGTGATCGATACCGCCAAAGGGGTGAGTCAGTCCGGCTATAAAACCGCGTGTTGTTTCGCTGCTATGGGCAACAGCCTGAAGTGGCAGTAGCATGGTGGTGGATAAAAAAAGCGTTCTGTAACAGGGTTTCATTTTATTCTCCCGGGTTTGTTTGTGTGTGTGAAGGGGGGTGTCTGTGAGTCGGATCATGCTCATGCTCATGGTCATGGTCATGGTCATGGTCATGGTCATGGTGGTCATGGGGCGTCTGCTGATAAGCACCGGCTTCGGGTTCAAAAGGGGCTTTTTCAACAAGCACGTCAAGCCCCATCTGTTTAACCATTTCATCGAGCACATGGTCGTGCGGGTAGCGTAGCCATTTTTTTTCGATTTGCAGTGGAATGTGCCGATTACCCAGGTGATAAGCTGCGCGGGTGAGCAGGCCACTGTTTTCGCAATGCAGGGTCGATACTTTTTCAGCCGCAGCCACCACTTCAATGACCATGCCGGTATTATCGCTCAGCAAATCACCACCGCGCAGCAGTGTGCCCCGGGGCAGAAAGATGCCTGCATCTCGGCCATCGTCGAGTGTAACCCGTAAGCGGCTATGCACCCGTTGTTCAATTGTCAGGGTTAACTGCCCCTGGATGGTTTTCTGAACGGGGTCATGGGTATCCGTATGGGTATCGGATTTTTTATTCAGTCGTTGAGTGAGTTTTATCATTGCCTGGGCCTGATTAAAATAAGAAATAACGTTGTGCCATGGGTAGAACTTTGGCCGGCTCACAGGTTAATAAAATACCATCGGCACGCACTTCATAGGTCTGGGCATCGACTTCAATGTCGGGGGTATAATGATTGTGAATTAAATCCTGTTTTCTGATTCGGCGGGTGTTTTTTACCACGCCGATTTTTTTCTGCAATGCCAGTTGCTCAACAATACCGGCATCCAGGGCGGCCTGGGAAATAAAGCTCATGCTGGTCTCAGTTCTCGCCCCGGCGTAACTGCCAAACATGGGGCGATAATGCACGGGTTGCGGGGTGGGAATTGAAGCATTGGCATCGCCCATCAGGGCATGTGCAATCATACCGCCTTTAATAATTAACGAGGGCTTTACACCAAAAAAAGCCGGCGACCAGAGCACCAGATCCGCCAGTTTGCCCACCTGCACCGAGCCGACTTCATGGGCAATACCGTGGGAGATGGCCGGGTTTATGGTGTATTTTGCAATATAGCGTTTCACTCGATTGTTATCGTTATATTCGCTGTCATCACCTGCAATGTCACCGTCAGCACTTTTCAGCGGGCCGCGTTGAACTTTCATTTTATGGGCGGTTTGCCAGGTGCGGGTAATCACTTCGCCAACCCGACCCATGGCCTGAGAGTCGGAGGATATCATTGAAAAAGCCCCCAGATCGTGAAGAATATCTTCTGCTGCAATGGTCTCGCGACGAATACGTGATTCGGCAAAGGCGATATCCTCTGCAATGCCAGCATCCAGGTGGTGACAGACCATGAGCATGTCCAGGTGCTCATCGATGGTATTGACAGTATAGGGGCGTGTCGGATTGGTTGAGGAGGGCAGTACGTTGCTCAGGCCACAGGCGCGAATAATATCCGGTGCATGCCCACCGCCGGCTCCTTCGGTATGGTAGGTGTGAATGGTACGATCATCAAATGCCGCAAGTGTGTCTTCGACAAAACCGGACTCATTCAGTGTATCGGTATGAATGGCCACCTGTACATCGGTTTGCTCAGCAACATCCAGGCAGTTGTGGATGCTGGCGGGTGTGGTGCCCCAGTCTTCATGCAGCTTAAGACCCATAGCGCCTGCCTCCACCTGCTCATAAAGTGGCTCTGGCTGGCTTGCATTGCCCTTGCCCATAAAACCCAGGTTCATTGGGAATGCTTCGGCGGCCTGTAGCATGCGGTGAATATTCCACGGCCCCGGGGTGCAGGTGGTGGCATTGGTGCCGGTGGACGGGCCGGTGCCACCGCCCAGCATGGTGGTAATGCCCGAGGATAGCGCCTCTTCAATTTGCTGTGGGCAGATAAAATGGATATGCGCATCAATACCACCGGCGGTGATAATTTTGCCCTCACCCCCGATAACATCTGTACCGGGGCCAATCAGAATATCCACGCCGTCCTGTATGTCTGGATTACCGGCTTTTCCAATGGCTGCGATACGCCCGTTCTTAACGCCAATATCGGCTTTAACAATGCCCCAGTGGTCAATAATCAGGGCATTGGTAATCACCATATCCACCACTTCTGCGGCCTGTGCCTGGCACTGACCCATGCCGTCACGAATAACTTTACCGCCACCAAATTTAACTTCATCGCCATAGGTGGTGAAATCTTTTTCCACTTCAATCCAGAGTTCGGTGTCTGCCAGGCGCAGCTTATCGCCTGTGGTGGGGCCAAACATTTCAGCATAAGCCTGTCGAGTGATTTTCGCCATCAGTGTTGCTCCGTTGCGCTATCCAGTGGGCCCATGATTCGTCCCTGGAAGCCATAAATCTCACGTTTGCCCGCATAGGCTACCAGCTCAACTGTACGGCATTGCCCCGGCTCAAACCGCACTGCGGTACCGGCGGCAATATTGAGTCGGAAGCCCAGGGTTTTCTCGCGCTTAAACTGTAATGCGCGGTTGGTTTCATAAAAATGATAATGTGAACCCACCTGAATGGGGCGGTCCCCCGTATTGGATACTTTAATACGGCGTGTTTCACGTCCGGGATTAATCGTTATCTCACCGCTGCATACTTTCATTTCACCAGGTATCATTGTGGTTTTCCTCATTCAGGGTCTCTGTTTCAGGTAATGGGCTGGTGTACTGTCACCAGTTTTGTGCCATCAGGAAAGCTGGCTTCAACCTGAACCTCCTGAATCATGTCTGCAATGCCGTCCATGACCTGTTCGGCACTTAAAATATGCCGACTTTCATCCATGAGTTCGGCGACGGTTTTGCCATCCCGCGCACCCTCCATAATCGCCGCACTGATATAAGCTACGGCTTCAGGGTAATTAAGCCGGACACCGCGGGCAAGCCGACGCTCGGCGAGCAATGCAGCGGTAAATAACAGAAGTTTGTCTTTTTCTCGTGGCGTGAGGTTCATCAGTCTATCCTTCAGGTTGCCCAGATTCGAGGTGCAACGGCTTTGCGTTCAAGCAACAGGGGACGCAGTGTTTTCCAGACATTGAGCAGTTGCTGTTTTAATTTTTCATTATCATTGCTGAGTACGCGCATAACCAGTACACCATCAATCAGGGTCAGTGCCGAGTGTTTTTCCATATCCGGTGTGCCAAGCTGGCTACGCGCTCGTTCAAGGTGGTGCTGCTCGCATGGAAAGGCGAGCAATGTCGCCTGCATTGCGTTGCCGCGTAAACCCGCCGCTGCATCCAGCATCTGTCGATTGAATACGCGCTGATTTTCGACCAGTATCAGTTTTTCATTGTGGTAAAACATCAGTCGAGAATGGAAGCTACCCTGCTCAAATCGTTCGTGGCTGCCAGGTCGGCCGCAGTTAATATCCAGGCAGTTAATATCCCAGCCAATAAATATGGCGTTATCTTCCACGGTTATACAGGTGCGTGCCTGCAATCGAGCACCGGAAAAGAGAATATTTTCCTGTGGCAGCCATTCCAGACTGGCATCTGATCTGACCCGCAGGTGCTGATCAAACAGCGCCAGCGGGCCTGCGCTCAGATAAAATTTACCGCAACCCGGGGTTGTACATAATGCCTGGGCCCGGGGTTTAACGTCTACGTCTATGCGCAACTGGTCGCCGCCGACCACCCCCCCGGGCGGGTGCAGAATATACACATGGGCCAGACTGCCCTCGGGGTAAAAGGGACGCTGTATTTTCAGTGGCCCACGGTGGTGGCAATGGCCCAGTATAGTGCGGCAGTGAGCTTTTTTTAATTCCAGTTGCAGGTGCGCCTGCCAGGCATTTTTCTGATCATTGTTATCGTCGATGAGATGGGCTGAATTCATACAGTAAGGTATTCCCTGATCAGCGATTCGCCAAGTTCTGTTATCTGTCCATCAGCAACCTTGCGGCCACGGTCGAGTATATAGAACTGATCGGCGACTTTTTTTACAAACGGCAGTTTCTGTTCAACCAGCAGAACTGTCATGCCAATTTCATGGTTTAACTGGCGAATGACATCCGCAATTTCGGCAACAATATTCGGTTGAATGCCCTCCGTGGGTTCATCCAGAATCAGCAGTTTCGGGTCGATAACCAGCGCACGGCCAATGGCCAGTTGCTGTTGCTGGCCGCCGGACAGATCCCCCCCCCGACGTTGCAGCATGTCCTTTAGCACCGGGAACAGCTCATAAATAAAATCCGGGATATGACGTGAATGATCGGCGCGTGCGGGCAGGCCGATTTGCAGGTTTTCTTCAACCGTCAGTAGTGGAAAAATCTGCCGCCCCTGAGGCACATACCCGATACCGGCCCGTGCTCTTTGCTCCATCGCCAGCTTATGCAGTGCCAGATCACGGTACTTTATTTCACCAGAAGACAGTGCCAGCGCTCCCATAATACAGCTGAGCAGGGTGGTTTTACCCACGCCATTACGGCCCATTAAACAGGTGCATTTTCCCTCGGGCACTTCAAGTTCAATATCCCACAGGGTGTGGCTCTGCCCGTAAAACTGATTGAGCCCGTGAATACTTAGCATATTATTCAATTACTTTACTCTCCCAGATAAACTTCAATCACGCGGGGGTTTTCCTGAACCTGTTGCATACTGCCCTCAGCCAGTACGCTGCCCTGATGCAGTACGGTCACTTTTTTTGCAATAGAGCGCACAAAATCCATATCATGTTCAACGACAATGACCGAGTGTTTGCCCGCTAAAGATGTCAGTAGCTCTGCGGTGCGCTCCATTTCCTGGTGCGTCATACCTGCAACCGGTTCATCTACCAGCAGTAGCGCGGGTTTTTGCATCAGTAGCATGCCAATTTCCAGCCACTGTTTCTGTCCATGAGATAATTTTCCGGCGGGATTTTTTGCCTGTTCAACCAGGCCGATAATATTCAGTACCTCATCAATCAGGTCGCGCTGTTCACCGTTGAGCCGAGCGACCAGTAGAGGCCATACACGCTTGTCCTGTAGCATGGCCAGTTCCAGGTTCTGCATAACAGAGAGGTTTTCAAATACGCTGGGTTTCTGGAATTTACGCCCAATACCTGCTCTGGCAATGTCAGGCTCGTCCATCTCTAGCAGGTTAAGGCGCTGACCAAACCAGGCCTGACCTGAGTCTGCACGGGTTTTGCCGGTAATGATATCCATCATGGTTGATTTACCCGCACCATTTGGCCCAATAATACAGCGCAGCTCACCGACTTCAATATACAGGTTAAGGTCATTAATGGCTTTAAAACCGTCAAAACTTTTATTTAACCCCTCCAGATATAGAATGATATTATGGCTAAGATCAAGTTCGGGCGGTTCGGCCTGAATTAGAAATTCAAATACTTTATCGCGTCGTGAAAACTCACGTAAATTCTGTACGGGTTTCATGTGAGTGCACCTTTTAAGCGGCGTATGCTAACAATGCCTCTGGGCAGATAAAGGGTAACCAGCACAAACAGCGCACCCAGTGCATACAGCCATATTTCGGGCAGGGCTGCAGTGAAATAAGTTTTTGCATAATTCACCAGTAATGCGCCTATGATAGCACCATACAATGTATTTCGCCCGCCAATGGCAACCCAGATAATGAGTTCAATTGAATTCAGTGGTGAAAACTCCCCGGGATTAATAATACCGACCTGTGGCACATAGAGCGCACCGGCAATACCGGCCACCACGGCGGAAAAAACAAAAATCCACAGTTTTATATTTTCCACCCGATAGCCAATAAAGCGGCTGCGGTTTTCTGCATCGCGAATGGCAACACAGGCCAGGCCCAGGCGTGAGCTGACAATGTAGCGGCTCACCACATAAGCCATCGCAAGAGATGCAGCGGAGGCCAGAAATAATGCAATGCGTGTGCTGTCTTCACGCAGATTAAAACCCAGAATATCCTTGAAATCGGTGAGACCATTGTTGCCCCCGAAGCCCATTTCATTGCGGAAAAAGGCCAGCATGAGTGCATAGGTCATGGCCTGGGTAATAATGGATAAATACACGCCAGTCACACGGGAGCGGAAGGCTAAAAAGCCAAAAATATAGGCCAGCAAGCCTGGGACTAACACAATCATAATGGCGGCAAACCAGAAGTGATCAAAACCATGCCAGAACCAGGGCAGCTCATGCCAGTTTAAAAACACCATGAAATCGGGTAAAACCGGATCGCCATAGACACCTCGGTCGCCAATCTGTCGCATCAGGTACATCCCCATTGCATAGCCGCCCAGTGCAAAAAAAGCGGCGTGCCCGAGGCTGAGAATGCCCAGGTAGCCCCAGACTAAATCCGCCGCCAGTGCCAGCAGGGCGTAGCTCAGGTATTTTCCCAGCAGGGTAACGGTGTAGGTTGAAATATGGAACAGGCTGCTTTCAGGCACCAGTAAATTTAGCATGGGAACAATAATGCTTACGGCTAACAGCGTGCTTAAAAGCCAGATGCCAGGCCGGTCGTTTTTCATGATATTTAACATATTCATAATGATTAATCCTCTGAGGCACGACCACGTTGAGGAAACAGGCCTTTGGGGCGTTTCTGGATAAACAGGATAATAAAAATCAGCAGCAGAATTTTTGCCAGCACCGCACCGACCCAGGGTTCGAGTATTTTATTAATGATTCCAAGGCTCATGCCAGCCACCAGTGTGCCCCATAAATTACCTACGCCACCAAAGACGACGACCATAAAGGAATCGATAATATAGGCCTGCCCCAGATTAGGTCCAACATTGGTTAACAGGCTAAGTGCGACACCCGCAAGCCCGGCAATGCCAGAGCCCAGGCCAAAGGTCAGTGCATCCACCCATTCAGAGCGCACACCCATGGCACGCGCCATGGTGCGGTTTTGTGAAACAGCGCGTACCTGTAAACCCAGCAGGGTTTTTTTCATCACCAGAATCAGTGAAATAAAGACCATCAGACAGAAAATAATAATATAAAAACGATTCCAGGTGAGCGCCAGTACATCATTAATCTGCCATGCACCCGACATCCACTGCGGTGTTTCAACACTGCGATTTAAGGGAGAAAAAATAGAACGTACGGTTTGCTGTAAAATAAGGCTCACGCCAAAGGTTGCCAGCAGTGTTTCCAGCGGGCGGCCATAAAGATGGCGAATAACCCCGCGCTCAATGGCAATGCCCACCAGGCCCGAAACAATAAAGGCGCAGGGAATGGCAACAATAATGGATAGTGCTATTTGTTCTGGCATAACCAGTTGAACAACATAGGTGGTGTAAGCGCCAATCATCATCAGCTCGCCATGGGCCATATTAATCACCCCCATCACACCAAAGGTAATCGCCAGGCCAATAGCAGAGAGTGCCAGCACCGAGCCCAGGCTCAGGCCAAAGAAGATGGTTTCGGCGTAGGCGTACAGGTCACGTTTTTCATTGATATGCTCAATGGCTGCCTGCGCTCTGTTTTTAAGTATTTCGTTTGAGGTCTGGTAATCGGTTAATGCGTTCATCGCCGAATTATTAAGGCTGGCTGCGAGGGTTTGTATGGCTTTCCCCTGAGCCGCTTCATCGCCATATTTAAGTTCGGTTATGGCCAGTAGTGTGTGTAGCGCAGTTAAAACGCGTGCATCGCTTTCTTTATTTAACTGGCTTTTGATTATTTGTGCGGTTTCGAGCTGTGGGTTTTTTAACAGTTCCTGTAGAGCAGCCAGGCGAATGTCTGCATCGTCGCTTTTAAGTTGCAGGGTGGCAAGCGCCTGGCGAATCTGCCTGCGTAGCTGGTTATTCACTTTTGCTTTTTTAAAGCCTCGTTTTCGTTCCTGAGTAACGGGTTCTCCATCAAACAGTGGCGTAAAGGTATAGTTGTCACCGGATTGACTGATAATATAGAGCTGTTTATTGCGTTTTGCGTAATATAGTTCGCCCTCTAACATGGCTTTAAGGGCTGTATAGGCCTGTGTGGGGTTTTCTTCAGCAATGGTTTGAATCGCCAGGGCTTTCTGAGTGTAGTTTTTTGAACTCAGCGTTTCCCATGACTCATCCAGTGATATTTTCTGCGATGTGTCCGGCGATGTTTCCTGTGATGTTTCCTCGGCAAGCAGTGCCGAGGAAAAACACAGTAGAATAGAAAGGCAGAGCAGTGAGGCTATCAGCTTTCTGCTCAGCTCTGTGGCCAGCTTTGTGAAATTAACGCCTGGAGAATATTGAATCATGCAAAAATCTCATGGATAAAAAATATCAGATAAATAAGCTCAGAAAATATGAGTATAAAAAATAAAGAGAAGTACCACATGCTACCGAGGTGACTGAAATGGATGCTCGTTATTCAGAAGCCGCCGTGAATACCTCCCTGTAAGCTCGGCATCCGCATCCCTGCGGCTGACGCTTCTGAATAACGAGCATCCATTCCCTGCAACTCATTAGTCTATTGAAAACTGGAGAGTTTACAGTATATGCGTACTTCAAAACTAAAAACGATCAGGATATTTTGTTGACCACACTACCTGAAAAAACGGTTTATTAGAGTTGTTTACCTCAATGATCTACTTTAGTAGTTTTGACCACTGCATTTTTTCGTTTTCACATTATAGTTGCCGCAGGATAAGGGTGCGCGCCAGTCAGCAATTAGATCACGTGAGCCAGGCAGGTAGTCCGACCATGCATCACCCGCAACCAGACCAGAGGTTTCCCAGACCGTATCAAACTGGCCATTTTTCTGAATCTCGCCAATTAAAACGGGCTTGGTAATGTGATGATTAGGCATCATGGTAGAAAAACCGCCGGTTAAGTTCGCTACGCTAATGCCAATTAATGCATCCTGAACTTTTTTCGGATCAGTTGTACCCGCTTTTTCAACCGCTTTTACCCACATATTAAAGCCGATGTAATGTGCTTCCATTGGGTCGTTAGTCACGCGTTTTTTATCTTTAATAAATTTAAGCCACTGACTGATAAATGCTTCATTTTCGTCCGACTCAACACTCATAAAGTAATTCCAGGCGGCCAGATGCCCAACCAGTGGTTTGGTATCCAGGCCTGAAAGTTCCTCTTCGCCTACCGAGAAAGCAAGCACCGGAATATCTTCAGCGGAAATGCCCTGGTTACCCAGCTCTTTGTAGAAAGGTACGTTTGCATCGCCATTAATGGTAGATACCACAGCGGTTTTTTTGCCACTGTTACCGAATTTTTTAATATCGGATACAATAGACTGCCAGTCTGAATGGCCAAAGGGTGTGTAGTTGATCATAATGTCGGCGTCTTTCACGCCCTTTGATTTTAAATAGGCTTTGAGTATTTTATTGGTGGTGCGCGGGTAAACATAATCTGTACCCGCCAGTACCCAGCGTTTAACTCCGATTTCATTCATCAGGTAATTCACCGCAGGCACAGCCTGCTGGTTGGGTGCAGCACCGGTATAAAATACATTTTTAGACGACTCTTCACCTTCGTATTGTACGGGATAGAATAAAATGCTGTTAAGCTCTTCAAACACGGGCAACACCGATTTACGTGATACTGAAGTCCAGCAACCAAACACAACATCGGTTTTATTTTTGCTGATAAGCTCGCGTGCTTTTTCGGCAAATAAAGGCCAGTTAGATGCAGGGTCAACGACAACGGCTTCAAGCTTTCTGCCCAGCACGCCGCCTTTTTTATTCTGTTCATTTATCAGCATTAACATAGTGTCTTTCAGTGTGGTTTCTGAAATGGCCATGGTGCCGGACAATGAGTGTAAAACGCCAACCTTGATGGTATCCGCTGCCATTGCCAGCGTTGAGCTGGCCATTGATGTGAGGCTAATAGCCGCGAGCAGGGCGATTTTTTTTAGACTTTTTCTGTTCATAATAAAAGTTCCTGTACTGTAGATTTATATCCGGGGATTTATCTCTGGAGATTTATATCTGGGGATTTATATCTGAAATTGCATGCCAAATAAAATAGCATCGTTGTCGCCACCTTTGTTTCCGGTGAGACTGGCATCGCCGCTGGTGTAATTAAGATTTAATCTGAGGTTATGACCTGAAATAACATAATTGACGCCCACTTCAGTTAAAGAGCTATCTTCGCCAATGGTTGGGCTGTTCTGAGTAAAGCGAAAATAAGGCTGGTACTGGCTGGCTCCCGTATCGCCTGGCATCAGCCAGGCAAAGCTGGCAAAATAGGCATCACCATCAAACATTGAGAAATCCGGGACTGCGGCATTTGTAGAGACATCAAAGGATTTAACTTCGCCTTCAATGGTAATGGCCGCATTATTGCTCAGCGGTTTTTCAAAAAAACCATCAATTGCGTAACCCTTAAATGATCCGGACTGTGTTGCTGTGCCATATCCATCACTTTGCGACTGAGCAGACAGTGCGAAAGTAAGAATATCGCCACCTTTGCCATAATAAGTGCTGCTGGTGTAATAGCCAGGGTTGGACTCTTTGCTTAAAAAATTATAGGCCAGTCGTGTTGCATATAAAGGTGAGTCTTTCTGATTGGCATCTGCGCTATAACCATCAAATACCCCTATCGCATACTGAAATTTATCAAAACTTCCCCAGACCGTAATGCCTTCATCCCGGCCAAAGGTGCCGGCTACGCCATTAGCACCATTGCTGGGGTCGTTATCCGAAGGGTAAAGTGGTACCGTGTACTGGCCCCAGTTCAGTCCGTAAAAAGGCCCGTTCATCTCGATTCGATCTGCGGGGGTGAGCATACGTCCCATCCATACATTAAACGTCTCACTGGGTTCGTATTGCACGATGGCATCCAGTACGCCGTATTCGCCAAACATTTTATCGGTGCCAAAATAGAACTTGAAGTCTTTAGTGACCTGACCGGCAACATACAGGCGAATGTTTTCCAGATTGAAGTTAGTTGAACGGCTGGTGCCATCGGGTGCAGCGTCGCTCACCGTGGAAGCCGAGGTGCGTATTCCTGCGCCAAAGCTGACCCAGCGGGTATCATCAATTTTTATTTTTCCGGCGGCGAAGGCTGATGGGGCACCGGCAGCCAGCAGACTGGCCAGAAGAAGTGACTGACCCACTACATGTTTCATTTGCATCTTTAAATTCCTGTTGCTCAGGGCCATGGCCCGTTAAAATTCAGCCTGAACCGGCCCGGGGTGTAGAAAAAGGCACAGCTACGGCGAACTGATATTTATAGCCACCAAGTGTAAACGCGGGTGGTTCTGTGAGAAATTCGTTAAGTAGCGCAGGCGTATACGTTAAATGACGCATGGTGTATAAGGGGCTGACAGGGTATAGATCTTATACTGGGCACATAGTTGGTGAGAATATCCGGTTTCAAACCCGGGTGTATTCCATCTGAATCAACAGTAAGGTACGCTGAGATGAGGTGCTGTAACTGATTTATAAACATTGAATTTCGACTGGGTAACACATCAGTATGAACAAAGACGCATTACTCATTCGACGTGAGTACAATAAATGGGTAGCGAATGAAACCCTGGAAGATTACGCGCTGCGCTATACCGCCAGACAGGCGCGACGCTGGTCCGCTGGTTCAGTGGCCAATACCGCACTGGGCATTGTTTCATTTCTGGCACTGGAGGCTATCGGAGGAGCCATTACCCTGAGTTATGGTTTTACCAATGCCATGTGGGCGATTCTGGTGGTGGGAGGCATTATTTTTCTGTCTGGCCTGCCGCTCTCCTACTATGCGGCGCGTTACGGTGTGGATATTGATCTGCTTACCCGAGGTGCGGGGTTTGGCTATATTGGTTCGACTATTTCCTCGCTGATTTACGCCTCCTTTACCTTTATTTTCTTTGCCCTTGAAGCGGCGATTATGTCGATGGCCCTTCATATGATGTTTGATATACCGCTGTCGCTGGCCTATGTGATTAGCGCGGTTGTCATTATACCGCTGGTCACCCATGGCATTAGCCGAATATCGCGTTTTCAGGCGTGGACACAACCGGTGTGGCTGGTGTTGCAAATATTACCGCTGGTATTTATTGGTGTTCACGAGTCCGATGTTTTTGCTAGCTGGATGGTTTTTCCGGGTGTTGATACAGGTAGCGGCCCGGCGGGTGGGCAACACTTTGACCTGCTGCTTTTCGGTGCAGCGGCGGCGGTTATTTTTCCGTTAATCGCACAGAATGGTGAGCAGGCGGATTTTCTGCGCTTTTTACCTGAGCCCGATCAGTGTAAAAAAAATCAGTGGTGGATGGCGGTTATCGGTGCCGGGCCGGGCTGGGTGGTTTTTGGTGTTATTAAACTGTTTATCGGTTCATTTCTTGCGGTGCTTGCGTTGCGCCATGGCCTGGCACCCGAGCTGGCCAGCGATCCGGCGCATATGTACACCGTAGCATTTAATTACATTGCCTCAAACCCTGATATGGCGCTGTGGTTAGCGGGTATTTTTGTCATTATTTCACAGTTGAAAATTAATGTGACCAATGCCTATGCCGGGTCTATAGCCTGGGGTAATTTTTTTTCCCGCCTGACACATAGTCATCCGGGGCGGGTTGTCTGGCTGGTGTTTAATGTGGCTATTGCACTTATGTTAATGGAGCTGGGGCTCTACCAGGCATTTGAAACCATTCTTATAACCTATGCCATTCTGGTGGTTGCATGGATTGGTTGCGTGGTGGCCGATCTGGTGATTAACAAACCGCTGGGCCTGAGTCCGGCGCACATTGAATTCAGGCGGGGGCATTTATATGACATTAACCCGGTGGGCGTTATCTCGATGATTATCGCATCCTGCACGGGTATTGCGGCTAATCTGGGGGTGCTGGGTGATGTTGCAGAAGCTCTGGCGGCTTTTCTGTCTTTGCTGATACCTTTTATTCTCGTGCCTCTAACGGGCTGGCTAACACAGGGGCGATATTATCTGGCGCGCCCGCAGGAAGAAGCCTCAGGTCTGGAAAATGTGCGGCAACAATGCCGGATATGTGAAAATACATTTGACCACGAAGACATGAGCCATTGCCCGAGTTACAGTGGTTCGATCTGCTCACTGTGCTGTGCGCTGGATTCGCGTTGTGCTGATCAGTGCCGACCTGATGCGCATCTGGCGGCGCAGACCTCAGCGGTATTCAGCCGTATACTGCCCGCTTTTGTTAACCGGCATCTGCATTCGGTTACCGGGCATTTTATCGCCATGTTTATTATTACAGCGGGCATTATTGCGGGTTTACTGAGCATGGTTTTTTATGCACAGAAAAACAGGACACTGTTTGATCTTACACTGATCAGCACTACTTTGTGGCAGGTGTTTTTCCTTTTTTTACTGCTAACCGGGGTGTTAATCTGGCTGTATGTGCTGGCGCAGAAAAGTACGCGTTTTGCACTGGATGAAATTCAGTTTCAGGCGGATTTACTGGCAGAGGAAGTGAAAGCACATGAAGTGACAGCGGTTGAGCTGGCCCATGCGCGTGATGTGGCCAATGCTGCGAATCTGGCCAAGTCGCGCTACCTCTCCGGGGTAAGCCATGAACTGAGAACACCGTTAAATACCATCTTCGGCTATGCGCAGTTGATGGAAACAGATTCACTGGAGGCATCAAAAACTCAGAAAATAGCCGGTGTTATCAGGCGCAGCAGTGAGCACCTGTCCGATGTGATTGAAGGGCTACTGGAAATTTCAAAAATAGAGGCACGCAAGCTTAATCTGCAACGGGATATTGTGGATTTACGTACATTGATTGAGCAGCTCGATGATATGTTTCGCCCGCAGGCTGAAAGAAAGGGGCTTGATTTTATAATGCAGTGCAGTGCAGAAACGCCGGCGTTTATATCCACCGATGAAAAGCGTCTGCGCCAGATATTGCTAAACCTGTTATCAAATGCAATTAAATTTACTGATGAAGGCAAGGTTGAGCTGTCTGTTCGTTATCGTAATCAGGTGGCCAGTATCTATGTAAAAGATACCGGAGTCGGCATCGCGAAGGCCGATCAGCAACGGATATTCGAGCCCTTTGAGCGGGTACAGGATCAACAGATACAACGCACCAGTGGTACCGGTCTGGGACTGTCCATTAGTCGTTTACTGGTGCAAATGATGGGGGGCAGTCTTGAGCTGATCAGTGAGTCAGGTCAGGGCAGTGAATTTTGCCTGAGACTTTTTCTACCGGCGGTGAGTGAAGCACCGGTTGTTAGTCACAACCAGAAAGATATACGAGGCTATACAGGACGCATTCGTCAAATCATGCCTGTTGATGATGAGAAAAGCCATCGGGATCTGATCTATGATTTTCTGCATCCTCTGGGGTTTGCTATACACCCGGCAGAATCCGCAGAGAAGGCGCTGGCGATATTAAAAACGCAGCCGATAGATCTGCTTTTACTTGATATATCCATGCCGGGTATGAATGGCTGGCAGTTACTGGAAGAGTTGCGTGTGCGAGGGTTTAATATGCCTGTTATTATGCTTTCGGCAGATTCCTATATTGATGCGCACCTGTCACAGAAAAATGCTGATTTTCAGGCCTATATTAGCAAGCCGGTACACCTGAATAAATTGCTCGGTCAGTTGCAGCGTTGCCTTGACCTTCACTGGAAAGCTCCCCTGGCGGCTGAAAACCGCAAAGGTGCAGAGCAGGGTGTTATCAGGGATAGTGCTGTCGAGGATGTATCGATGGAGAATACCCGGATAGATGAAATGGCCCTGAATATAAAAATCATCACCTCGCTAAAAGAATTTGCTAAAATCGGCTATCTAAAAGGCGTGCTCGAATGTACCGAGCAGCTTGAGCTAAAAACACCGCAGGCACAATGGGTGAAGCAACTGCGTGTACTGGCGGATAAATGTGACCTGAATGCCATTGTGCGCATGGTTGACAGACAGCTTAAGCTGTAGGTGAGTAGTAAAAAATGCAGAAATTTAACGACAAAACCACTGTCCTGGTTGTAGACGATTCGCCAGACTCGCTGAGCATGATTAATATGGCGCTGGATCAGGCTGGAATAGCCGTATTAATTGCCCTGAATGGCCAGCAGGCACTGAATGTGCTGGAGCAGATTACCCCTGCGGTGATCTTGCTTGATGCACTCATGCCCGTAATGGATGGATTTGAATGTGCCGTTGAAATTCGTAAAAAACTACCACTGATTCCCATTATATTTATGACCGGGTTGAGTGAGGTAGAGCATATTGTTAAAGCCTTTGATGCGGGGGGCAATGACTATATTATCAAGCCGATACACCCGGATGAGTTACTGGTGCGTATTCGACAGCATACCGCCAGTGCGCGCATGCTGATTGAAGCGCAGAAAACACTCGATACCCTGCGCCAGCATGTTTTTTGCATTGACAGAAATGGTATGATTCTGTGGTCAACACCCCAGGCACAAAACCTTTTAAATCAATATCAGCAGGAAATAGATGACAGCGTTGAGCTGTGTGATCGACTTCGTTGCTGGTTAGCGCAAGGCGGCCTGCATGGGCATGATCTGGCGCTGCCATTGCGTTCGAGCAATGAACTGCTTACGGTAAAGTTTTTTAAACAGACGCAAGAGGATGAGTATCTGTTAAAAATTCAGTCACCGACTATTGAAATCGACCCTGTTGTTCTTGAACAGCGCCTGGGAATAACAGCACGCGAAGCGCAGGTGCTGCTGTGGCTGGCACACGGGAAAACCAACAGGGAGATTGCGGAAATTCTTCAGGTGAGTCCAAGAACAGTCAACAAGCATCTGGAGCAGCTGTATCCGAAAATCGGTGCAGATAATAGAACGGCAGCCGCCTCTTTTGCAATACAGACGATTCTGGGTGTGAATATATAGGGTGGTTAACAGACGCACCCCATTGAGAATTACTGGGCTATGGCAAAAGTAGATGTTAAATTTATGAAAGACGCTGTAGAATTCGGTTGCGTGTATGTAGAAAAACCGTGTATGTAGAAAAACAATTAAAAACTGAAAAATATTTTTGATATCAAATACCCAAACTCAGGATTGTTCAGATGAAGCATATTATATATTTGTATAGTGCCTTAATACCCTTGCTGTTCTCTTCTTTATCCGGTGCATCGGAGGTGGAAATTGTTTCTGCTCATGCAGAGTGTGATGCTGCAAGGCAGTGTATTTTCAGAGTGGCGCTAAAACATGCCGATACCGGCTGGGAGCATTATGCCAATGTCTGGAAAGTGATGACACCTGATGGCGATGAGCTGGTAACACGTGTGCTGCACCATCCCCATGTTAATGAGCAGCCCTTTACGCGTTCGTCTTCACGAGTAAAAATTGCCGGGGATATAAAACAGGTTATTATAAAAGCAGGGGATAAGCCCAATGGTTTAAATTCCCAGGCTTATAAACTAACACTGCCCTG
>UOFJ01000518.1_pt1 | contig 22398 bp, 19 predicted proteins | sample 1988251 | NCBI WGS metagenome assembly UOFJ01 (sample SAMEA4712194, study PRJEB27164) | hydrothermal vent metagenome | biome: marine basaltic hydrothermal vent biome; feature: marine hydrothermal vent; material: mineral | place: Pacific Ocean | collected 2011-06-14/2011-07-23 | depth 1689 m
GTCGTGTTTTCTGTTATAGTGCCATTTTCCATGATTTTTATTATGATTGGTGCAATGTATTTTTCAAATCTCGTCGCAGATCGAGGAAATATTTTGAGTCAATCAAATGGAGGAAGAATTAGTAAATTTTTAAATATTGTTGAGACAATGAGTAATAAAAAGCCAACAACTATTATTTTTGGAGAAGGACTTGGTGTTGGGAGTAACCTGGCGGCATCGAAAGTTGATGGTTTGGACCCTGCATATACAAGGGTTGATGGTACTCTTAATTTTTTTATAGTTAGATTCGGTGTGTTGGGTGTGTTTCTGTACTTGATTTCCTGGATATTTATCTTTTTTTGTTTTTCAAGGCAGGGGATAGTGCATGCTTATTTGGTGGTACTTCCTTTTTTTCTTTTGTCGGTATCGGTTAATATTTTTGAAATACCGTTGGTAGTACTTTCTGTTGTTTTAATATATGTGTTTTTAACAAATGAGAAACATAAGCGATGAAAATTCTCCGTCTTATATCATCAGTAAATTTAAAGTATGGAGGCCCTATTGAGGGCGTTAACCAGTTAAGTGCAGAACATAAGAAAATGGGGGTTGAAGTAGAAATATGTAGTCTGGATTCGCCAGATGCTGAATGCGTGAGAGAAAGTCAAATAAAGGTCCATGCATTAGGTCCCGCTTTTTCTTCGTATTGTTATTCAACTCGCATAATCCCCTGGTTGAAACTTAATGCAAACAACTATGATGCAATAATTGTTCAGGGCTTGTGGCAGTTCATTGGATTCGCTGCATGGAGAGGGTTGTCCAGTTCATCAACTCCATACTATGTTTTTACTCATGGAATGCTTGACCCATGGTTTAAGCACACATACCCTTTGAAACATTTGAAAAAATGGATTTACTGGTTATTGGCAGAATACTGGGTACTACGAAATGCTCGCAGAGTCATTTTTACCAGTGAGGAAGAGCGCCTGTTAGCCAGGCAGTCTTTTTCATTGTATAATGTAAATGAAGCTGTTACTGCATATGGTGTAGCAAGCCCGCCTGATAATGAATCTGAATTAATTAAAAAATTTATAGAGTCTTTTCCTCATTTAAAAGATAAAAAAATCGTACTTTTTCTTAGCCGAATACATGCTAAAAAAGGATGTGATTTGCTAATAGAGGGTTTTTCGCGTATTGTAGATCGAGATGAAAAATTACACCTGGTTATAGCGGGTCCAGACCAGGAAGGCTGGGAGCAGAAATTGAAGGCTCAGGCTGAATTATCAGGTATAACAGATCGGATTACCTGGACTGGTATGTTATATCGGGATATGAAATGGGGAGCATTTTATGCAGCAGATGTGTTTTGTCTGCCGTCTCATCAGGAGAATTTTGGAATTGTTGTAGCGGAAGCTCTGGCTTGTGGTAAACCTGTGCTTATTAGTAACAAGATAAACATATGGCGAGAAATTAATGAAGCAGGCGCAGGTTTTGTTGCAGATGACACATTAAAAGGGACGATTGAAAATTTTAATAAATGGGTTGAATTGGACCCTTTAGTATTTGAAAAAATGAAACTTCAGACAAAAATATGTTTTTTGAATAATTTTCATGCAAAAAAAGCAGCTGAAAGGTTGCTTGAAATAATCACTTGATGATTTTTAAAATATTTCTGTGGGTACGTCACCCGTAGTCATGCGGCTGACGCTTTTGAAGAGCCAATATCCCTTCCAGTCGACTTGTTAGTATGGCTGAATTTTTACATTAATTAGATAATGCTCGTTAAGTGAATAAAGTATGAAATTTGATAACCGGAGTATAATATGAATCTAACACTTTCTATTCTCATTCCAGTTTTTAACGAAGAGCTTTTATTGCCAAGAGCAATTGAAAGTGCGAAACGTACTGGAGCAAAAATATATGTGCTTGATTCAGGTAGTTCTGATCGAACTGTTGAAATTGCAGAGTCATATGGCTGTATTGTGCATAAGGGGCAATGGAAATCATTTAGTGAAAAACTAAATTGGGGGTTAAGCGAGATAGAGTTTAATACCCCCTGGGTCATGCGTCTTGATGCGGATGAATATATTACAGATAATTTATTGCAGGAAATATTATCGGGTGCACTAGAACGTATTAAGCAGAATGTAAATGGTATATGGGTAGGGAGAAGAATACATTTTCTGGGTAAACAGATTAAATACGGTGGAGTAGGCTCGCAGCTGCATGTGAGGATCACACGGGTTGGTAAAGCACGTTATGAGCAGAGATTAACGGATGAGTATGTTTTAGCAGATGGTGAATTTGGGAGAATAAAAGGAGATGTTGTGGACGATCCAGCGAGAGGGCTAACTTCCTGGCTACAAAAACATATTGCTTATGCAGAAACGGAATGTTTTTCTTCGTACAATATAGGAAATACGTCCACATGGAGGAGTCTTCGCGGAGGGGCAAGATATCGTCGATTTATAAAAGAAAATATATATGCGTATATACCTCTTTTTATTCGTCCTTTTTTTTTCTGGGTTTACAGATATTTTATTTTGCTCGGCTTTCTTGATGGGCGACGTGGTTTTATATATCACTTTTTACATGGGTTTTGGTATCGATTCGTAATAGATGCGTTAATATACGAGGCAAAACTAACAGATGGTCGTTCTGTAAAAAAAGAACATATTATATAGTAGATGAGATTTCTGAGGTGTTGGTGTTAAATGGGCACCTTAGTATATATCAGTAGTATATATCAGTAGTATATATCAGTAGTATATATCAGTAGTATATGTCAATAGTATATATCAATAGTATATATCAATAATAAATATGTTTGGGATTAATTATTTTGGAAAACAAAAATAAGTATGGAGGCGCTTCATTTTCTTTAAAAAATCGTATTTTTCGTGCTATATGGGGAGTTTTTTATTTTTTCTTATTTAAATTTACGCCACGTCCATTTCACATATGGCGCAGGTTAATACTTCGGTTATTTGGTGCAAAAATTGGACAAGGGTGTCATGTCTATCCAGGCGTTAAAATTTGGGCTCCATGGAATCTTGTTCTGGGAGACTTTGTGGGTATTGGTGATGGTGCAACTATCTATAGTATGGATCTAATCAGGATAGGTGATTATTCAGTGGTTTCTCAGGGTGTGCATCTGTGCGCAGGTAGCCATGATTTTAATGCTGAAAATTTTCAGTTGATAACTTCTCCTATTACAATTGGTCAGCATGTCTGGTTGTGTGCTGAGGTATTTGTTGGTTTGGGGGTTTCTATTTCAGATGGCTCAGTGGTTGGTGCACGTGGCGTGGTTACAAAGTCAATAACTGATTCCTGGTTAGTTTGGGGTGGGGTTCCTGTCAATAAAATCGGTGAAAGAGATAAAAAGCGAGTCCTGAACACTGTCGACGAAAAATAATGTGTATGAGGCATTGTGTTTTATGTTCAGTTATTTTATTTTGTAAGTAGACTAGTTCAAATTATGTACTTTAGCACAAGGCTGATAAACAGGTCAGATTCGATTATTATTGAAAAATATGATTCTACAGTTGAGGTTGAGTCATGAATCTTAATTATGCGAGGATAAAAACACTCATGTTTTTTTTTGTAATCTATAGGCGCTATTTAGATGCTGCTCAGATGTTACTCAGGGTTAACAGGTCTTAACTTTTGCGTATTCTTATATATGGAATAAATTATGCTCCAGAGCTTACAGGTATAGGCAAGTATTCAGGCGAAATGGCAGAGTGGCTTACTGCACAAGGTCATGAAGTAATAGTAATCACCGCCCCCCCATACTATCCACAATGGGAGGTATTAAATGGTTACAGCTCGTGGCGCTATCACTCTGAAATATTGAGTGGCGTAAAAGTGTGGCGTTGCCCGGTTTGGGTGCCTGGGAATCCTTCAGGGATTAAGCGTATTATTCACTTAGCTAGTTTTGCGATATCCAGCTTTCCTGTTATGTTGGCTCACGTATTTAGACCGCCTGACGTAGTCTTAGTTATTGAGCCTCCTTTATTTTGCGCACCCACGTCATTGTTTACTTCCTGGCTTTCTCGATCTCACTCCTGGCTGCATATTCAGGATTTTGAAGTGGATGCGGCATTTGATCTTGGCATTTTGTCGTCAAAGCGCTTGAAACGTATTGTGCTTATGGTGGAGCGTTGGTTGATGAGCAAATTTGATCGTGTTTCGATCATCTCTGAACAAATGATTAAACGGCTTGATTCTAAGCAGGTCACATCTGAAAAACAGGTTTTATTTCCAAACTGGGTTGACCTGGATCATATCTACCCTGTGGAATGCTCCGGAGTATTCAGGAACGAGACTGGAATACAGGAAGATAGTATTGTCTTTCTGTATTCAGGAAATATGGGTGAAAAACAGGGCCTGGAAATTGTTATTGAGGCTGCCAGGGCGCTGCTGGAGCATAAAAATATTGTATTTGTCATGTGCGGTCAGGGTGCAGCGTATAATACCTTATTTTCTATGGCAAATGGGCTCACTAATATTCATTGGCTACCCTTACAGCCACTAGATAAGCTAAATGAACTGTTGAATATGGCAGATGTCCATCTTTTACCCCAAAGAGCGGATGCTGCTGATCTTGTAATGCCCTCAAAACTAACAGGAATGCTGGCAAGTGGACGACCGGTGTTGGCTACTGCCCTCGAAGGTACTCAAATAGCGCAAGCGCTTGAGACAACGGGAGTTATTGTACAACCTGAAGATGCAGATCTGTTTGTTAAGGCAATAGTCGATTTGTCTGAAAATAAAGAGAGGCGGCAGAATCTGGGTGAAAGTGCCAGGCAGTACGCAATAGATCACCTTGGCAAGGATGCGATATTATCTCGTTTTGAGGCATCTTTACGAGAATGTGTCGAACATAACAATAAATAGGTGTTGATTGAAAGAATTCTGACAATTCGGCTTTTTTTTACTACAATATACGCTCAAAACACAGAAGAATAAAAATGTTCGGAAAATCCATATTTAAGAGTTATTCAGGCTTTATTAACCTTTTTTCACGGATCGCAGACCCCTGTATGGTTATCCTGGCGGCTATTCTGGCTTATGGCTTCAGGTTTTCATTTGATAACCTGCACTTACCACAGGACTATCGCATTTTAGTCGTTTTTGCCGTTTTTTGCGTAGTCCTGATATTCCCTGTGTTTAATCTGTATGGCTCCTGGAGGGGACAGAGCCTCACGAAGCAGGCGAGAGCAATCATTATTGCCTGGTTTTCTGTTGTTTTGCTAATGATTACGATTCTGTTTAGCCTTAAAGTGTCTTCTGAATATTCCAGACTCTGGCTGGCCTGGTGGATGTCCCTGGGTCTTATTTTCCTATTGGCTTTTCGACTGTGTATCTATGGTTTTTTACAATATCAGCGTAAGCAGGGGAGAAATTTTCGTAGTGTAGTCATCGTGGGCGCAGGGGATCTAGGTAAAACACTGATTTCTCAAACTGCTGATTCACCATGGAGCGGGTTTAAAATTAGAGGTTTATTTGATGATGCAGCCATGGGAATGGAGGCATCAATTGAGGGGCATCCTGTGGTGGGTGGAATAGATGATATCGAGCCTTATATTTCAGAAAATCAGATCGACGAGGTCTGGATTGCTCTGCCACTGCGTGCAGAGCAGCGTGTTAAAGACTTATTATATGCGCTTCGCCATCAGACCGTTAATATTAAATTGATCCCAGATATTTTTGGTTTTTCATTGTTAAATCACTCAATGACTGAAATAGTGGGGCTTCCAGCGGTCAACTTATCTGATACACCGATGGGTGGGAATAATCAACTGGTTAAGGCGATGGAAGACCGCTTGTTGGCATTGCTTATTATTATTCTGATTAGCCCGCTGCTTTTACTCATATCAATAGGTATAAAATTAACCTCGCTAGGTCCAGTCCTATTTAAACAAAAGCGTCATGGCTGGGATGGGAAAATAATTAATGTGTATAAATTCAGATCAATGAAACTACACAGTGAAAAAAAGGGTCAATTGACTCAGGCAAGTAAAGGGGATGCGCGTATTACTCGGATAGGAGCATTTCTTAGAGCTACCAGCCTGGATGAGTTACCTCAGTTCTATAATGTATTGCAGGGGCATATGTCGGTTGTAGGGCCGCGCCCTCATGCAGTTGAGCATAATGAGCTGTATAAAGACCAGGTTAATCAATATATGCTCCGGCATATGGTAAAGCCAGGAATAACCGGCTGGGCCCAGGTTAATGGCCTACGAGGGGAAACAGATACGCTGGATAAAATGAAAAAGCGTGTAGAGTTTGACCTGTTCTATATTGAAAACTGGTCTTTATGGTTTGATCTGAGAATTATTTTTATGACACTATATAAAGGATTTATTCATAAAAATGCGGTTTAAACGAGTCACTCCTTCTCTCCCTATATCAGGGTTAAGCATTGATGTATGGGGGGGGAGTGAAAGAATGCTTTGAATCATCTAATTCCAGGCCAGGGTCTTCCATTTCTATTCAATTACACAACCTGTCTTCTTTTTTAAGAGGGAAGGGGAGCGGTTATTCTACCGTCTTTATCAGCCTCGCATTAATTATCTATCCAGCGACCGTATTATTAGTTCATAAAGTTAATGGTCTGATATTTGCTCTGTTTACGCTATCTGGACTGTTTCTTTTAGTTAAATACCGTCATAAATCAACTCGGACGACTCGAGATGAGGCGCTATTCTACTTCTCAGTGAGTCTGTTTTTCCTCTCAACACTAATTATTACCCTGAATGCTGGCTTTGTGTACAAAGTCCTGGGCAAATATATTCATCTCCTGCTAGTTATCCCCGTTTATATTTATTTGCGTCATACAGGGGTCAGGCTTATATTCCTCTGGTATGGCCTTGTAATGGGTTCGATAATGTCGGCTGGTATTGCTGTTTATGACGTACATATACTGTTTTTGGGGCGAGCTAAAGGCCTTACGCACCCAATACTATTTGGGAATATGGCTTTAGTGATGGGTTGTATGTCAGTTGCGGGTTATGGCTGGTTTAAACGGCGGGGTAAGATACAGGCGCTATTACCTGTAATTGCTCTGCTAAGTGGCATATTCGCTAGTGTACTCTCAGGCTCACGAGGTGGCTGGGTTGCAGTACCTTTTTTAATTGCTGCTTTTTTCTGGTATATACAGCCCCATTTTTCGCTTAAGTCGAAATTTATTATTACAGCAATGGTTTTTGTTATTTCCTGTGCTTTATATCTTGTTCCCCAGACCAAAGTGGGTTTTCATATAGACAGGACAGTTGATAGCATACAGCAATACAGTGATAGTGAGATTACATCAAATAAACGCGCAACCTCTGTAGGCACCCGTTTTGAAATGTGGCAGGCCGCCTGGAAAATGTATCTGGATAATCCCGTGCTGGGGGTCGGCTGGGGGCATTATGAAGAAACGGCCCAGCAGCAGGTTGATCAGGGTTTACGTAATAAAGTCGCAGCCTTGCATGATCACCCTCATAGCCAGTATTTTTCTGCGCTCGCAAATGGTGGAACAGTGGGCTTTATTGCCCTGATGATACTGTACCTTATACCAGTCTGGTTATTCGTTAAGTCTATCAAACAGGGGAAAACCCCAGATATCCGGCGTCTGGCACTTGCGGGTCTGGTTCTGATTATCGCTTTTATGGCTTTCGGCCTGTCAGAACCCATGCTGTTTCGTTCGCGATCGGTAAATTTCTTTGCTTTTTACCTGGCTATTTTTATGGCGGCTATCTCTACGGAACAGTCAAAACAGGACAGTCACCCCATGTGTCAGGAGCCGTAAGTTATTTTCTTTTCGCTTATAAATCAATCACATTGCTTACACTGAATTGCTCACTAATACGTATTTTCTGAGCAATGGTGGTAATGGTTGTTATCTGCTGAATATTCTCCTCGCCAAAGACAGATCTTAGTTTTTTGATATTGACGGGAATTTCTCCACTCTCATCGCTCCATTTGCACTCATAGAGGTCCAACATGTTTCCCTGCGGAATAAGAAAATCAACTTCACGGCCATCCTTGTCTCGAAAATAATAAATTTCATCGCCCTGTCCCTGATTGTGCAGGCTGCGCAGCAACTGCCCAAGGGCGCAGGTTTCAAAGAATGCACCCAGCAGTGGGCTTTGAGCCAGATTTTCTGTCGTCTGGATATTTGTGAGATAGCATAAGAGCCCAGTGTCCAGAAAATACAGTTTGGGCGATTTTATAATTCGTTTGCCAAAATTCTGATAATAAGGCTGCAGTAGGTAAATGATATTAGACGCTTCTAGCACACCTATCCAGCTTTTTATGGTGTGGGTGCTTACGCCGATTTCTGTGGCCATACGGCTCATGGAAAAAATATGTCCGGAGCGTATGGCCAACAACCGCATAAACTGGTCAAATTCGCGAATATGGCGAATGTTAAGGAGCTGGCGTACGTCTCTTTCAATATAGGTGGCGATATAGTCTGCGAAAAAATGCCGGTGATCCAGATCATGCTCATAAATCTCTGGGTACCCACCTTTTACTATCCACTGCAATATTTGTCCTGCATCGGGCGCTATTTTGAAGTGATGTGCTAATTCTCGGATGGATAAACTGTGCAGATTCAGAATGGCAACTCGTCCTGCAAGGCTCTCCGAAACCCCCTTCATCAGGGAAAATTTCTGTGAACCGGTCATAATATACTGCCCTGTTAATTGCCTGTGCTGATCTATGTGTATTTTGATGTGCCTGAATAGCTCCGGGGCATACTGTATTTCATCAATAATAAGTGGCGTACCATGAGATTGCAGAAAAAATTGCCCATTTTCACTGGCCTGCTTTGCTGCCAGGGGTACATCCAGGCTCTGATAAGGCAGATCGGGGAACAGATAATTGAGCAAACTGGATTTGCCCGTCTGTCGCGCACCGGTAAGCAGCAGCGCAGGGCGCTCTGCGCTCATTTTCTGAACCAGGGCTGAAATATCACGTTTAATCCACATACGGATAATATGAAGTACAACTTCAGATATGTCAATAGCAGGTGATTTGCATTATCTCAGTTTTGTTCAATGTTACGTATTTTCTGGCTAAACCCGCTTCTTCAACCACGCCATACAGCCATTTGTCTGTAACCAGCTTTCGCGCATTTCATTTCTATATAACCAGGCCTGGTCTTTACCGCCCTGGGTTATCCCGTATTCACTGATTTTCGGCTCTTTTGCCGTTGCCTGAAGGAGGTATTTTGCAATCAGAGGCAGTTCATTATTGGCGGCTTTCAATGCGGCCTTTGCGCCCAGCATATCCCCCAGTCGATACTGTGCCAGAACCTGGCCGAACAGTATGTCTGCCAGTATATCTTCTGGATAAGCTCTGGCCAGTGCCAGGGCCTGCTGGTTTTCACCCCGCTGTAGATAAAGGTTGATGAGCATGCCTCGATAGCCGTGGTTGTCTTCTGGGTTCAGTCTCAGGTGGTGCTGGGTTTTTTCTACCATCCCCTCCTGATTCCCGTTAGCTGTGCACAGGTTGATATTATGAACCAGCAGGCGTAGTGCCGTACGGTTCTCCTGCATAATCCAGGGCAGGGTTTTGTTAGCTGGAATACGGGCCTGGCGGATAATGCGTTCGGCACGTTCAACCAGCGGTTTCATATGGTTCATGGTATCCTGAAACGTTTCATTGCTGGGGCACATATAAATGAGTGTTGTGATATCGTCCAGTATATCCAGGCTGTTAATGGCCTGGGGGTGCTCTTTAAGAAAATACAGCCACTGAATATCAGCAGAATCATGCCAGGCCTCCTCGCCACCCGGCGCTTCATATTGCACTGAAAAAGGCTTTTCCAGCGGCGAAATACCATACCACTGCATTTCCAGCGTACGAATATCCTGAGGTGCTAGCAGGGTGATGGCATTGTGCATGGGGTTATTGTCACTCAGCGTGTTTTGCGTCGATAGAGGGTTATTCTTGCTGTCGGGGTATAGCTCGATAAAGGTTTCAGGCAGCGGTTTACCCTGTTTTACTCCGTCAATTATCCGGTCTACCTCCTCTTCATACAGATCCAGCCCTAACAGATGTGCCTGTAAATCCAGGATAAACTCTTCCTCTTCTTCCTGCGTATCGACATTGCAGATGCTGTACTGTTCGATGGGAGTATTCTTGCCTGCCTCAATCCATTCCAGCAGTTGAGCCAGATGCGGGTCATCACTGTTTTGTTCAACCCTGTTCTGGCTAGATACCGCTGCCCGCGGATCTGTCTGTGCTAGCCTGAGCTGCCTGATTAACTCAGGACGCTGTTTTTCATAGTGTGCCAGTTTATGCAGCCAGAAGCTGGCCCGTTGTTTTGCATGTTCAATTCGATTGCTGTGAACCAGTAATACCAGCTCTAGTAGTGCATGTTCGTGGTTATCTGGGTTGGCGCGCATGGCCTGGGTAAGCGCGTGCAGAGCATTCTGGTCATTGCCCTGCTCCTGTTGTGTGATAGCAATATATTGCCAGGCCTCCGATCTAATAACGCTGTTTTTATGATGACTCATACGCTCCAGCAGATCTTTTTTCTTTTTATCAGTTTTATAATGTACCTCGTAGCTGTCATAGAGTGTGCCCAGCAATCCCTTGTGCTTATGATTGAGGTGGCTCGCCGTACCTTCAAACAGTGGGTTAAGCATTTTAACGATCTGGGAATAGTCGGCGTTATCCGCATAATAGTCAGCGATCATCGCTAAGCCCATTGGGGGTATCTCATGGCTTTTAACCAACGCGTTAATTTGCTTTTTGCTCATTGTTTCGGCCATAACCGGCCAGTAAATATCGCTCGGGAACGGCTGCAGAGCGGGCATATGTATGCAGCACTGTTTGTATTTCAGGCCTGAACCGCAGGGGCAGGGGGTGTTTCTGCTCGGCATGGCGCGCGCAAGGGGTTTAAAGTGGTTGCCAGGCTGGGGGGCAACATTCCACAGATTGAGTGCTGTTAGCCAGGCGACTTTGTCGATGTCTTCGGTATCAAAGCCCTCGAATAAATCGGGTGCAAGTGTGTATAGTGAGTGCTGCGCCCATTGCAGAAACTCATCCGAAGATACCCCGCTTAGTATAAGGCGAGAGCTTACTAAGAGTACCAGTTTCATCTGCTGAAAGAGTTCTGGAGATAGTTCGTTTTCAAATTCGCTGTACATCATTTAGTCCTTTTTAGTTTTGCACGACTGGAATTACTCTGTATCATACCTGGAGAGCTTAAAAAGCGCAAAAACTATTTTTAGAATACCGGCAATTAATAGAGGTGGCGTTGTTGTAAAAAGAACTGGGCTGGAAGCTAGAATATGCAGGCCTTGAAACCATTGTTCGTCATGCGTGGGAAGTACTACCAGGGCGCATGAAATGGATACCCATTATTCACAAGCCGCCGTGAATACATCTCTGTAGGCTCGGCATCCGCATCCCTGCGGCTGACGCTTGCGAATAACGAGTATCCATTCCTTCCGGCTCATTCTCATTAATAAGTCTTACAGCAATGTCATAATATATTCGTGTAGCAGATTAATGTATCAGAGCTGTAGAGTGGTACCAGGCGTAATGGGCACGCCTTGCAAAGTCGGTGGTCAAAAACATAAACTGATGAGGGAATTTATAAACCTGAAACCTGACTACTCCCCCCCTTAAAATTTTTTACCGCAGAGGACGCAGAGAACACGGAGAAAACCAGAAAACAGAGAAAAGCTACAGGCCAGATATATCGGCAGACCGTGTAGCCATAAGGGAGTGAGTGGTTACCCTGAAGCCTTCTTTCACAGGCATGCAAAAGGGATACCAATGATTTTTTCATCATACTGTCGTACCTGTTCGTCGTTATTTATCACAATACCATACCTACAATTGTGTTCTTCGATAAAATCCCTTAAAGCTCTTAAATTGCGTTGGTTTGTTCTCTGGTTGTATTTTATTTCTATAGGAATCAGGCCAAACTCACCTTCTAAAATCAGGTCAATTTCAGCCCCCCCTCCCGTTCTATAGTGGTAATAGTCATAATGAACGCCCAGGCAATTTAGTTCCCTGAGCAGATTCTCTATAACCATAGACTCCCATGAGTGCCCCATTTGTGGATGGCTGAGTAACATGTCCAGATCGTTTAAGTGGAGTATGAAATGTAGGAGCCCAGTGTCGCGTATATAGCCTTTGGGGTGTTTGACAATACGCTTCGTTACATTTTTTTCATATGCAGGAATATGTCGCCAGATGAAGGTTCCGTGAGCAATCTGAAAATATTCCCGTACAGTTGGCTGCGATATACCTAATGTTCTGGCTACATCGGAGTAGTTAATAATGCTTCCCGATAAATGACCAAGCATCTGGATAAACATTCTGTATTTTTCTCGGTTGAGGCCGGGAAACAGGCGAATAATATCCCTTTCTATGTAGGTATGCAGATAGTTTTGTAACCATAGTTTGCGAAAGCGAGAGTTGTTTTTTACCCAGGGTTCAGGGTAACCGCCGTGTAACCAGTAATAGCTAATTTCATCCAGGCTTTTATCAGTCTTAAGGGACAGCAGTTCATTCAGGCTGCATCGCTCACTTATTAACTGGTAGAAGTCATTACTGGACTGTTCGTACGCCTCACCAATACTCAATGGTGCAATTTCCATAATGGCGACCCGACCTGCCAGACTTTCAGAAATAGATTTAATCAGTTCAGGGGAACTCGATCCAGTAATAATATACCGGCCAGAGACGTTCCTGTTGCTATCTATAGCCACCCGTAATGCAGAAAATAATGGGGGCAGAAGCTGGCTTTCATCTAGTGCCACTTTATCGGGGTGAAGACGTAGAAACAGATCAGGGTCTCTGGCGACCAGGTCATAATCACTGTTTTTTTCAAGATCGAGTATTTTCCAGTCTTCTGGTAGTTGTTGTAACAAGGTGGTTTTCCCACACTGGCGAACACCAAGAAGTGCAACACAGGGGAAAAACTCAAGCAATTCTTCTAATAACTGGCCATAATGACGTTGTTTCATACCCTGTAATTTAAAACCCTGGGTTTGAAAATGCAAGGTATTATTGACTTTTTATTTTTTCCACTTCAATCCCCCAGCCGAGAAAGATAATACCTGAAAACCCCCTCATGGGCTTTCTGCAGCTGTTCTCGTAGTGCGATCTGCCTGTCATCATCCACCCCGGCCAGCTGTTGCAGTGCGATAAACGCAACCGGTGTGTAATCTGTATTAGCAACTAAATGCAAGCTCAAACCCTGCTCCTTAAAGAGCAGCCAGGCCGGAAAGTGTTGCAGCCCCCATTTTTCATCCAGCTCCTCATCAATAAACTGGTTCCAGGCCTGGATACAGTTAAAATCATCCGGCATAAAAATATCCGCCTGTGGATGCTGCCAGCAATAATCACACAATACCTGAATACTCTCAATGCGCTGATCATTGTGATAATGGCCGTGGCTGAGGCTGGCAAATAATGCAGGATGTTGCTGCCAGTTATTAATGGCCCGAATATGGTGAATCACCTGAGGCCAGTCCAGTATCTGCTCAAAACAATAAGCGGGGTGTAGCTGTGGCTGCTCTGCTGCGTATTCACCCTGCGGCAAATGGTTTGCCAGTGCGCGCCAGAAAGGCACAATAAAATCCCGGGCTTTATCCGCTAATGCATCCTTTGCAAGTGGGGCCAGCGTCTGTTGCAAATACCTTAACTCAGTTATCGGGCTGTCCCGCTCAGGCTGTTGCAGTTTTTGTAACGCGCTCAGCAATTGCGCACCCTGGCCACACAGGCTGTGGTTGGGGTCGGCATGTTCCAGCTGGTTTAGTCGGTCGGTGGCCAGTTCAGTATTGCGGTCACTTAATGCCAGTTTAAGATCGTTCGCCAGCTGCACACCCTGATTATCAAAAAACAGATCCAGCTGTGGCAGCGATTCAGAACGAATATATTGCGTATTTAACAGGGCTTCATGTATATCACTGCTCGCCGGGCAAAATTGCAAAGGCTGGTTAAGCTTATTGCCCTGCCAGCCGTGTACCTGAAGTGGCCTGGCATCAAGCTTTAATGCCAGTGCATACTCTTTTGCCGTACTCAGCAATGTATTAATGCGCCGGGCACTGCCCATGAGTAGCTCACAGATAAATTCCTGTTCGCCACTGCGCCAGCGTTCATAATCGTTGTAGCGCAGGCGGCCCTGGCGTAGCAGCAATTCAATGGGGTTGTAGCAGCCCAGCTCGCTAATAATGTCGTCTACTGCCTCGGTAATTATTTTTGTCATGTTGGTTCTAAAGTTGCGTTGTTATGGCGCGTAATCAAGTAATTGCAGCAAGTTCTTTAAATCAGCGGCATCAAACGCCTCATCAAATGTTTCAGGTGCGCCCTGTGAGCTATCCAGTAAAACATCCGCCAGTGCCTGTTTGCGTTGTTGCAGCTCAAGAATTTTCTGCTCAATCGTATTTTCAGTAATCAGCTTATACACCATGACTGATTGATGTTGGCCAATACGGTGCGCTCGGTCGGTGGCCTGGTTTTCCGCTGCCGGGTTCCACCAGGGGTCATAGTGTATCACGGTATCCGCACGGGTTAGATTAAGCCCACTGCCACCGGCTTTCAGGCTAATTAAAAACAGTGGCACTTCTCCCTGCTGAAATCGTTTAACCTCTCGATCACGGTGTTTTGTTTGCCCCGTAAGCAAAGCATATTTAATGGCACGATTATCCAGTGCCTGCTCAATTAGTTTGAGCATACTGGTAAATTGGGAAAAAATTAAAACTCTACGCCCCTGTTGTAGCATTTCCTCCAGCATACGCATTAGCTGGCTGAGCTTGGCCGATGATTGTTCGCCTGAATCGTTATTTTCATTCAATGGCTCATTCAATAGCCCATTCAATAGCCGGGGATCACAACACACCTGACGCAGCCGAGTAAGGGCTTCAAGAATATGCATTCGACTCCCCTGCAAACCCCGGTCACGGATGTGGCGTTGTAAATTTTGTTTCATCTGCGTATGAATACTGTCATACATTTGCTGCTGTGTTTCAGCCATTTCAATCAGGCACAGCTGATGGGTTTTTCCCGGCAACTGCGGCAGCACATCACGCTTAAGGCGGCGCAGCATAAAGGCACGCACTCGCTCGATTAACAGTTCATATTGAAGCGTGTCACCATGCGCCTCAATCGGCTCGCGGAACCAGTCATTAAATTGCTGCTGATTGCCAAGCAGCCCCGGTAACGTAAAATCAAATAACGACCATAACTCACCCAGATGATTTTCCAGTGGCGTGCCTGACAGGCAGAAATTAGAATCCGCATTAAATTCACGCGCCGCTTTTGAAGTGCGTGACTGAGGGTTTTTAATCGCCTGAGCCTCATCCAGAATCAGCAGCTGCCAGTTGTGCATTAGCAGTAGTTCCTGATCGCGTACCAGCAAAGGGTAGCTGGTAATCACCAGATCACTCTGTGGAATCTGGCTAAACAAGGGGTGGCGCTTTGCACCCTGTAATAACAGCAGTTTCAGCCCCGGCGTGAATTTTTCGGCTTCCGCTTTCCAGTTGCCCAGCAGGCTGGTTGGCGCGAGAATCAGCACAGGTCTGTCGAGCAACTGTTGCTGCTTACAGTGCCATATAAAAGCCAGTATCTGCAGTGTTTTACCCAGCCCCATGTCATCAGCCAACAGCCCCCCCAGCTTATGCTGAAATAAATGCGTGAGCCAGTTTACTCCCTGTTGCTGGTAGTCGCGTAAATCGGCATTGAGCCCGGCTGAAATTGAAACGTCTGAGGTGTTTGTCAGAGGAGTGGCCAGAGGAATGGCTAGAGGAATGGCTAGAGGAGTGAGCATGGGAGTAGACATTATCAGTTGCGGATCGACAACTAAATGAATGCCCAGAGAATCGCAAAGCGCCTGTATAGCCTCAACTCTGGCCCGGCTGAGTATTAACCGGGTTTCATTGTGCGCAGCCTCCTGTAAATACCTGGGGCTTAGCAGTTCGAGTAGTTGATTTAGCAATGCGCGCAGGGTTTGATTTTCGATAATAAGAATTTGCTGATCGTCGGTTGCCAGCAGTGATGTTTGCGAGTTTTCAGCCAGCTCATCGTACTTTATCCATTGCTGGTGCAAACTAATGTGCAGGGCCTGTATTAAGTTTATGCGCTGATTATTGTGTTTGCCAGTTAGTTTTTCTAGCAGGTTTTCTGGCAGATTTTCTGTCAGGCTGAGTAACATTTGCTGTGAGTTTTTTGAGGGACTAAGCTCAGCCTGCCAGTTTTTTATATCGCTTGTTATGACCTGCGCAAGCGCATTTGTTTGTCTGCCCGGTTGTTCATCGGGGTGCCCATCCGTCAGGCTGTCTGGTAGCACAAGTTGCCAGCCCTGTTGTTTTAATTGCACCAGATCAAAAGCTTGTGCACGGGCAAAACTCAAACCATTATCCTCCTGCTGCGCATTTAGCCAGGTATCCCCATTAGTGGTTAAGCAGGGCGTCCAGCCCCGTTGTTGCAGATTTTGTATAGCCGCGTTTTCGCCAGCCCTGTCCCGTTGCCACTGAATAAACGTATCGCCTTCAAATTGCCCAATAAAATGGCTGTTCTCAGAATGGCCGATACAGCACCCGGGGTAGGAAAATGCCAGATGACCTTCAAGTAAAGAACAGGCCGCCCAGAACGTATTTTTTCTGGATTTATTCGGCTCTGTTTTGTTTCGAGGTTTTAAGCCGAGTGTAAATATAATGTCTACAGAGGCTTGCTTACTTATGAAATTTTTCGCCAGTTGGGGTAAAGGAATGGCGGAGTCTGTTAGAATTTCATGCAATGGCGGCTGCTGCACAACCCGGGCAATTTCATCCGCCGCATAGGCCGGTAGATTAAAAAACAGGCTGTCCTGAGCATCGCTAAGGCCGCTATTAATCAGGCCAGTAGCGTGTGTTTGCTCATCGAGATAGCTGAGCGGCAGGCAGGGCAGAATACGAATACCCGCGTTATCTGGTGTAAAAACTAACTGCTGGCTACCATCCGTGTGCTGTTGCCAGTTCCAGCGTCCAGTTAGCGCAGTGTGCTGTGGTGTGAGAGTCGGGGCTTCAGCGCATTGCCAGTGGCAGCGCCCGGTAGACAGTAGTGGCTCAATGATTTTACGGTTTTCTATGGGCAGAAAATAGCTCAGGCCGCTTAGCTGTGCCTCGGCCTGTAATAGCTGAAAAATCTGCAGATCTGCGGGCTGAATAAACCGGGGCGGGTTATTTAATGAAAGCGGAATACTATAAGACTGGCTCCTGGTGGCGGAGTGGTTGAGGGCGGCTTTATCCGGTGTGTTGCGAGAAACCAGTTTCAGAGATAGTTTTAAATGCTCCCGGCCCAGATGTGCCCTGACAGAGAGCACGTAGTGGAGCTGCTTATTGCTCTGGTCAGGTCGTTGGTCAGGTCGTTGTTCAGGCCGCTGTCTGGGTTGCCAGCCAGTAGAGGGCTGTGGTGTCGTTGTAGCAATCTCATGGCGGGTGGCTGTGGTGGTAACAGTGGCCGTACTGGTAGACCCAGTATCGACAGGCCCAGTATTAGCAGACACAGTATTAGCAGGTTTAGTATCCGTGGCTTTAAGCAGCTGGAGCAGTGTAGCCACAACATGGGCGCAATTGGACTCCTGCTCACAGCTGCACTCACCGTCAATATCCAGCTTGGCACTGTTTTTTTGAACGGTGATAAATGTCTGGCAAATACCCTGCCAGGGGTCATTAACCCGGGCACTGATATGGCCGCTAGATTCAAGCTCAGATACCTGCTGAGATAGCTGCAGTGCCTCGCCCTGCTGGTATGTGTCCGAGCTGAAAAGCGTTTGTATCTGGTGAGTGTTTAACTGAGAGAGCGGCATTGGATAAAGCGGGCCTGGCCTGAAACGGGGTATTTTACATGAAAATGAGCGGGCAAGGAGGGGGGATCTGACTGTTTCAGTGTCCTGGCCGATCTGGGCGCTCTGTCTCCTTAACTGATATCGCGGTAGTTAATCGGAGTAGTGAGTGACAAAAGAACCCCAACGAGATTACTCAATTATTTCACGCGATGTCGAATATTGACGAATAACGTCATTGATCATACAGTTGTATCGTATACAAATATTCAGGAGTGCAAAAATGTCGAATAGTATTAATTTGTCTCTGACAGATGAGTTAAGAGAATATCTTGATTCTAATACTGGTGATGGCACGCTTTATGCGGCACCGAGTGAGTTTTTAAGGAGTTTGCTGCGTGAGAAAGAAGAAAAGCAGGCGTCAGCAGCGCTTCGACATGCCATTATCAGTGGCTATCAGGATGCAATTGCTGGTCGAGTTTATCGATTTAGTGGCGATCTGAGAAAAGATATGGCGGCTTTTCAGGAAAAAAACAAGGAGTAATGGATGGTCAGGGTTGAACTTACTCGCCGGGCAATGACAGATCTTGAGGATATTGTTGATTACTCCATTAAGTCTTTCGGGCAAATAACAGCGGATCAATACCTCGATGACATAGAAGCAGCACTGGCAATGATTCAGCAACAACCTGGTCTTTTAAATTCAAAAGAAGATATTTCGGCTTTTTTTCAGTTCTACCTGGTAGGCAAACATTATCTCGTTTGTACTCGCTCAGAAGATATTGTAATAGTGTTAAGCATTACCAGATGAGCTTGCCAGAGTGCATTGGGGAGCTTGAGCCAAATCTATTGCAGGAAGCAGGAATACTCTATAAAAGACTGTTTCAAGCAGATAAATAGCAGCTGAAAAAATATTAATGCAGAGGGCGCAGAGAAAGCCCATAGTTTAAACAATGCGGACTAAAAAATTTTCACAAACAAAGTTATCATATTTCTGATCGTCAAAATCTATTATATTGCGAGGTCCTGTAGGGTGGTATCAAGCGAAGCGGATCCACCTTTTGGCGTTTAATCTCGGTGGATCCGCTGGGCTTGATACCACCCTACAGCCCACCTGAAGTTTGATATATGGGACATAACATGGCCAGTATACAAAATTTGAATGTTGTGTAGCTGCTAAAAACTTGTATTAAAGTGCATCCCTTGAAACCCCTCATTAATAATTACCGGTTAACCCCTTAAAGATTTTTCACCGCAGAGGATGCAGAGGACGCGGAGAAAAGCATAAAACAGAGAAAAGCGACAGACTAAAAATAAGCTCTTCGTGCCTTTTGTGGTAAATCAATATGGTGAATGTTTCAATAAATTTTGAATAATACGTATGTTGACGGGTATTTATCGTGAAATAATTTGTCATCATTCGTCTGATTTATTTGGAGTGTTTGCAGACTAATGGCTTTACATAATGAGCCTTATTCTCCATTAATGAGTGTATAGGTCGCAGCCAGGGGCTTCGTCAATAAGCCTGGATAGCCGCTCTCCCCCAGACAATAGCTCATTAGGCGGAGCATACGCCTGCTGTCATTCATTATAAGTGCCCGATGTCGGCTTAGATGTGTATCAATATATTTGAATTGTATAATACAAAAAACTTGAACTTTGTCTTATCTGTGTTACCTTACTGTATGTAAGGCATAAGTTAAGGAGTAAAACGTGGTAGCTGCGACAATAACCAGTAAAAGCCAGATTACAATACCTGCGCAGGTTAGAAACGACCTGAATATTCGACCCGGTGATAAAATCGAATTCATCAAAACAGCTAATGGCCATTATGAAGTCGTGGCTGTAATACAGGACGTATCTCAAATTAAGGGTATGATAAAGACGGATAAAATCGTTAGCCTTGAGGAGATGGACAAAGCGATTCGATCCAGAGCAAGCGAGATATGATCGGCCTGGATACCAATGTGATTGTTCGCTATTTGACACAGGATGACCCTGCGCAGTCAAAAAAAGCCAATGAACTTATTGACAATACACTAACACCGGCTCAGCCAGGCTTTATTACCCTGATCAGTTTAATCGAGCTCGCATGGGTTCTGGAATCATGTTATGAGCAGAGCAGAGAAAATGTACATGAGGCACTCAATGCCCTGCTCACGCCTCGGCAACTAATGATTGAAAATGCTGAAATGGTTCATCTGGCACTTAAGCGGTTTTCCGGTGGCGGAGATTTTAGCGATGCGCTGATTGCGGTTATATCAGAGTTTAATGGGTGCGATTTAGTTAAAACATTCGACAAAAAAGCAGTCAGAGTCGGTATGACGCTACTTTAGTAATAAGATAAGCACAACACCTGTGTGGTTTTGGGAGGGCTTACTGAGACACCCAACTTAATGAAGGTGAAAAATAGCCAATTTTTATTAGATTTTATGAAACGAGCAGATCCCGTTAATTTGTTTTTAGGTAATTTTTTAAATTTTTCCTGTTTTGTATAAAAGTGAGGTAAAGCCTGGATTTCAGGCAACAAAAAACATCAATCAGTGATTGATAAATAATTTTTAGCGTTTTTGTTGAATGCTATTTACGAAAAAAACTGTTCGCAGCTCTGGCTGGCTCCGACCAGATCACCATAAATAAATTTCCCGCTTGAGTTTTTCGCTGGTAATGGTTTTTCCCTGTTCCACGCCATCCCGCCCCTTCCTGATTTTGTCCAGCACATAAAGTCGATACATACTACTGAAACGAATAGAAAGGATACCCGCTATTCAAAAGTCGCCGTAAATACATCCCTGTAGGCTCGGCACCCGCATCCATGCGGCTGACGCTTCTGAATAACGGGTATCCTTTCTTTCCGACCTGTTAGTAATTCCATCCGTATTCGTGTTTTCTGGCAGTTGGTTGATGATGCTGAGGGTTTTCTGTTTAGCCGCGTGCATAATCGTTTTCCTACTACGTAGACACCCATCCCAATAAGTTAAAAAATATCAATAAAATCAGATAGTTATAATTTCACTTGTTATTTTAAGGCTCCAGATTTAGTATAGGTGTCTGACTAGTCCATGGCATATGCTTGACATATGTTTTGTGTTTGCTATAATTAAATTAGAACATGATTTTGATAGGAGGTGGTTCATGCGAAGCGCATCTATTTTTAAAAATGGTAGAAATCAGGCGATACGGTTGCCTAAAGAATTTGAGTTTGAAGGAGTGGCTGAAGTTGAGATAAGACGAGAAGGCGAATCAATTGTTCTCACGCCAAAGCGTAAAAACTGGACTAGCTTTTCTGAAGTGGATTTGGCAGATGATGATTTTCTTGTAGAGCGTGAAGGTTTGTTTGGGGAAGGAAGGGTTGAGCTTTGAAGCAAACCTATATGCTCGACACAAATATATGCTCATTTATTATGCGCAAGCGCCCAGAGAGTGTTCTTAAGGTTTTACAGGAAAAAGTAGAGCACCGAGACAGAATTGTTATATCGAGCATCACCTATGCAGAAATGAGATTTGGCGCTATCGGTAAAAAAGCATCGCCCAGGCACAATATTATTGTTGATGCATTTATGGAGCGAGTCGACGAGGTATTACCCTGGGGTTTTAATGCGGTCGAAGAAACCGTTGAAATTAAAAGGGAGTTGAGTGGTAAGGGGTTAATGATTGGTGCAAATGATTCAATGATAGCCGGACATGCAATTGCTGAAAAATGTATATTGGTCACAAATAACGTTAAAGAATTTAAACGGGTTAAGCTATTGAAGCTGGAAGATTGGGTCGATAAATAAAGTTTGTTTTGTAAACTTAGTGAGACACCCAACTTAATGAAGGTGAAAAATAGTCAATTTTTATTAGATTTTCTGAAACGAGAAAATTCTGTTAATTTGTTTTCGGGTAATTTTTTAAATTTTTCCCATGTTGTATAAAAAACAGGTAAAAACCTGAGTTTCAGGCAACAGGAAATATCAAGCAGTGATTGATAAATAATTTTCAGAAAAACTTAACGAGACACCCACGATAATGAAAATAAAAAATGATCAAAATTTACAAAAATATGTTTAATAAAGTAAATTATTTTACTGAGTCAGGGAAAATATCTGGATTTTTTAAATTTCGATATAAATTAACAGAAAATCCTGAATTTCAGGCGACAGAAAGCATCAATCGGTGATTGATGAAAAAATATTTTTTATTTCGGAGCTGTTTTTATGAAAAAAACTGCTCGCAGCTCTGCTTACAAACTGTTCGCTGATAGCCGAGTTTTTCACAGGCTATTTTTAATTTGAAAACTGTGCCGACCAGACCTTCTGTGTTTTTTTCAAAATGCTGAGTTAAGGCTTTCCAGTTATCATTTTCTATATTGAGACGCTGTAGTATGGGCAGTTCCGCTGCGTCGATGACGTGCATGGATGCACTAATATCGCGCTTGCAGGAGCAAAGGAACGTGCTTCCTCGCTTGCCTTCTCGTATCTGTCTGCCGGTTAAATCAACTAACTCAATATATTCTTCCAGTTTAAAAGGCAGTAAGCGCCAACGAATCAGCATACATTAACTAAAGTGCAGGTTTAGGCATATTCCAGGGTAATAGCACTTCAAGCTTTTCAAGCGTATCTGCATCTGCAATGTGTTTTAGCACATACTGTATATAC
>UOFJ01000227.1_pt1 | contig 20278 bp, 20 predicted proteins | sample 1988251 | NCBI WGS metagenome assembly UOFJ01 (sample SAMEA4712194, study PRJEB27164) | hydrothermal vent metagenome | biome: marine basaltic hydrothermal vent biome; feature: marine hydrothermal vent; material: mineral | place: Pacific Ocean | collected 2011-06-14/2011-07-23 | depth 1689 m
TTTTTTTCGCACCATCCAGGGCTTCATATACCGAGGCAAAGGCGCGCTCGCCATTAATTAGCGGTTTCATTATATTGCCGGGCCGGGGCGGGTAGGTATTGCCTGCTTCGACAAACCAGCCAGGGGTGAGCACCACTTTCTGTGTCCATTTGATAAAGTCGGACACTTTACTGGCAATAACAACAAACCGACCGATAGCGGGATTGTAGGGCATAACCATCTGGCTTAACCCCTCTGCTCGGCGTGCAGGCGTCGAAACGCTTCGTCTCTGGCATTAAAGGTGACGGCCAGATCCCCTTTATACTCAATGCTGCGAAAACCCATATTGGCGAGGCGCTGTAATGGCTGCTTTTTTTTGTCTCCAGACCAGGCCTCAACCGTGTCAACTAAAAATTCCTGCCCTGTTATTAGCTTGACCTTATACTGCTTTGTGCCTTCTTTGTGCTCCCATTCTACCGTGCCCTTATCGTCGGTGAGGGCTTTCTGCAGCTGTGCGCCATCGGCATACAGGGTGCAGGGCTCATTATTAAAGCGCGTATCGTTGTACAGGCCAGGCAGGGTCTGCAATGTAAAGCGCAGAATCTGTGGGCTCTCTGGAAATTCCTCTTCTTTTATGTCCGGGGAGGGGGAGGCGGTGCCATATACCATACCCACGGTATTGCGGTTGTTCATGGTGGTGGTGTCCAGATGACGCACCACGCCTTTGCCTTCGCATTTTATATCAAATGAAAAACTGCTGAAATGGGTAATATTGCCAGTGGTACTCGAACCAATGCCTTTTGCGCTGCCAGGGGCATCACCAGAGCATTGCGTGTGGGTGGAGCTTGAAAGGGCGGTGGGGTTGCCATCAATCGATACGCTTTTACTATAGCCATTGGCATCTGCTGCCTGGCTGATCACAGGGTAGGGAATGGGCACCACGGCACTGCCAATTGGGGTTTTGCACACATCGGGTGCAGAGCAGATGGATTTATCACCACTGCCTTTATGGCTAAAGCTACGGCCATTTGCGAATACGCTACGTGTCATCTTGTCTGTTATCCTTAAGTTTATTGTTTTTTTTATTCATCTGTTCAACTTTTCACATCGCTCAGAAATATCGTCCAGAAACATCGCCCAGAAATATCGATCAGGCGAATACATTATGCTGTAAAGCGGTATGGTGTGATTTTTTCTCTGTTTTCACAACCGGTTCCATGTACAGTGCGGCCCGTGAACCCGAATCCGATGAGCAGGCCACCAGCGAGGCAGCATTGTGCCGCTTTTTCATATCCATACTGGCAATGCCGATGGCAACCGGGCCAAAAGCGGCACCCAGATCGCCAAAAAACTCGGCAGGCCGGCACACCGGGTATTCTCCCTTTATGCTCGAATGCGGGTTGCGCACCAGGGCTGTGCTCAGTTCTCGGGCGAAGTAACGTTCGCCATTGTCTGAGCTGTACAGCTGCCCAATGGGTTGTTGTGCCTGTTCAAGTGCCTGGGTCAGTGCCTGGCCCAGGCCACCATTGTGGGTAACCGTTTCGTTTAACAGGTTGTCTTTTTCCCGCGCAATACCCGGGCTCTGCAGACAGGCACTGGCCTGCTGGCGAATTTCCTCAGGTGCATTGGGGGATACCAGCAGTAAAAAACCGGCCCCTTCCCCAGGCACAAAACCGTCTAATGTAGTGTTTTTAAGCAGGCGGGCGTTTTCTTCCAGATAGCTCATTAGCAGAAAATCGTAGTAGCTATCAACACCACCTACTAATGCGTAATGGGCACCTGTGCTGGCAAAGTACTTAAAGGCGGTGTCGATCATCTGTAAACCACCCGCACGGCCGGTGTTGCTAATGCGGCATTGTCGAAGGTCAATCTTAAGCTGGGCGTATTCCGCCAGGCTTTTTATAAACACCTGATTAACACCTGACATACTGACATACGGCTCAGGCCCGGCCATAAACAGGGGCAGGGGGGCATCGGGTAGCAGGGGTCTGAGTTTCTGAATGCCCAGGATGGCCAGGCGTAGCAGCCTTCGCTGGCGGGTATCAAAGGTGTTATTAAACTGGGGGATATCAACACTGTCCAGTGCCATCTGAGGCACCAGAGACATGCGCACGGGATCGTCATCGTGGCCTATAATATCGGTTTGCGCGTAACGATTAATCTCTGCACGCACCGAGCCATTGACCATTTCTGCTCCCATACCAATGGAGGTGATCATATCGGCTCCAGCCAGCAGTAGACTGTTCATCGTGTTTTATCCTGAGTATTATCCCGTGCATCATCCCGGGCATCATTCCGCGCAGTGAAGGCTATATCTGTGTGTCTGGTGTCCGTGAGGTGTTTATTATTCATTGTTTTTTATCCATAAGTTTAGCGTGACAGGCCAACATCAATTGTTTCAATTGTGAGCGCATCGTGGTGGCAGACATGGGCCGCTTTCCAGACCATATGCAATTGCAGAGTATCGGGTTTAATAATGAGCGTTTCCATAGTAAAGTGCAGGGCCTGGGTTTTCTGCCGATGTAGCTTTATCTTTCCCATTAACCTGACTACTGGCAATGAAAAACGCAGTGTGCCCTGGGGGTGCATATGGGTTATTTCGACCGCTTCGCCACCGTTTAAAAAATCCGGGTAGATCAGATCAGGGTGTGCGGCATTCTGAAAGCGCGAGTCATAGTCTGGCGGTAAATGAGGCGCTCGGCTGCGTAGCCATTGCTCATCACAGGTTCCACAGAAACCGGCACGAGGGTGCCAGTGGGGGGCTAAAAAATCAAAACCGGCAGGCTGGGGTGTATCCGACATGGCACGAATTAACTGCTCAGGGTTTTCAATATTGGGCAGTGCCTGGTTGTTCATCTGTGCATCGGGATTATCTCCCTGGTAGCCTTTACCCACCGGGTTGCGCATTTCCTGGCTTATGAGCTGGTCTTCAATATGGTGGCGTCCGCCAAAGGCATTTTCATAAATCAGTGGCAGGGCTTCAAATGGCTCAGGGTGTGTTATTGCGCCATTGTCCCAGTAGCGATTCCCAGATACGCGCACCACTTTTTGCCGCTCTCCCACCCTGACACTCACATCCAGCGTTTTAACCGGCTTAAGCTCAGGGGCGTAAGCACTGCCGCAAACGATAATATCCGTGGCGGGTTTACCTGCGTGATAATCCGTTGCCTGCGCCAGGCTGGAACACAGCGGATCGCCCCGGTACTCGTCTCCAGGCTGTGGTGGGCTCTGTTCGTCCGAGAGTGTCCATTGCCTTGTAATATTAAATGAGGCTTTAACCAGGGTAAAACAGGTTTCTGCACCGTCCGCATTTAGCAATAAGGCATTTTGGGCAGAAAAGGGTGTGTGGTTATTTAACTGCATGGGGCAATTCCTTTGCCGATATAAATAATGGATTCAGGTTTAGAGCAGCGGCATTGCCAGGCAGTGTGCCGAGCTTAATATGCGTCGGTTCAGTTTTATAAAGAGAGGAGAGACAGTGGTGGTGTACGGTTTTTTTCATTGAGATCCCTTTTTTAATTTTATACGTCTAAATAATTTTATACGTCTAAATAATTTTATGCGTCTAAATAAGACTGTGGCGTTCCTGCTGCCTGTGTTGAATATTATCAGTGCATTACGTGGTTTGTAAAGCGACCAGGGTGAGGTTTTAATGGAATGGGGATAAAAAGGGAATTTTTCCTGTAGCAGAAAATAAAGTGCCAGGCCTATACAGTGAATCTATACGGGGAATCTATACAGGATTGTAACTTTACTCACACGGTTCAGCATACATTTTTTCGGCAGGGTTAACGCTATAACCACAGGAAGGCTATGGTTATAAGTCGATGTGTTCAACGGTTTATTTTCAGCCCGAAAAGATTTTTCAGGCTCAGGTGATGTACAGGTATTGTTGGTCAGATACACGCCAGTAATAGAAGCTGGGTGTATCTGGATTTAATTTTTTCAGCGTTAAGCCTTAAGCTTCCAGACAGTGACGAATTTTTTTCATCGCATTTTTTTCCAGCTGGCGAATGCGCTCAGCCGATATGCTGTATTTTGCCGCCAGTTCATGCAGGGTGGCCTTGTTTTCGTCGTCCATCCAGCGAGACATAAGAATGTCGCGGCTGCGATCGTCCAGTGTTTTCATGGATTGTGTGAGCGCCTGGGTGCGCTGGCTTTTCCAGTCGTCAGACTCCAGCAGCTGAGCGGGATCGTGAGTTGGGCTGGCAAGATAGGTGGCAGGCGCTACGGTGTTTTCCTCGTCATCGTCTGTTGTGGCATCAAAGGCCATGTCGTAATTGCTCAGGCGAGATTCCATTTCCAGTACGGTTTCGGGCTTAACACCCAGATCCTTTGCAACACCTTCCACCTCTTCTTTGCTAAACCAGCCGAGGCGCTTTTTCGCGCTGCGCAGGTTAAAGAACAGTTTGCGTTGTGCTTTAGTGGTGGCCACTTTTACAATGCGCCAGTTTTTAAGCACGTATTCGTGTATCTCTGCACGTATCCAGTGTACAGCGAAGGACACCAGACGAACATTGTATTCGGTGTTGAAGCGTTTGACGGCTTTCATCAGGCCAACATTGCCTTCCTGAATAAGGTCGGCCAGTGGCAGGCCATAGCCCTGATAGCCGCGAGCAATACGAATAACAAAGCGCAGATGCGACATAATCAGCTTTTGCGCCGCTTCCAGGTCCCCATTTTCCATCAGTAAACGGCCATATTCACGCTCTTCTTCTTCACTGAGCATCGGCATTAGCTGTGCGTTCTGGATGTATTGATCCAGACTGCCGCTGGACAGCGGCAAATGGTTTGATGAAAGAGCAAGTTCGTTTGTCATATTAACTCCAGGAATTTAAATATATTTTAGCACTCTTTTTCTATGAGTGCTAATTTATACATAAGTTCCCGCTAATGTTGTGAGAAATACCATTCTGGTGGTTTATCTGCCCAGGGTGTTATTTCGCCAGATGGAGTTGCAGGTACTGTTTGCGTAACATCAGCAGGTTGTTCAGTCGTGCTATTAGCATGGGTTCTTTTACCGGTTTTTCAATGATGTCGTTAGCGCCCGATGAAAAAATGCGGTTTGGGCCGTCTGGATCTGCATCGTAGTTGCTGGAGGTGGTTACCAGAATGGGCAGTTGTTCATAGCCCATCCCAAGGCCATGGCGAATTTCTCGGATCAGGTCGCGCCCTGTCATATGGCCTTCTAGCTGGATATCGGTGAGCAGTAAGTCAAAAGGTTTGCTGCTGGTGCCGGAAAATGACTGCTGCAGGTATTGCAAAGCGCGTTCGGCATCTTTGGCATGCAGGTGGTTATAGTTGTGTTTTTTGAGCAGGTTTCGCGTGGCAAGGGCGACCGTGGCGCTGTCCTCTACATAAAGGATATTGCCGCTAATGGTGGCCTCAGGTGGGCTGGTGTTAAGAAAGGAGTTGATATAGTCCACCAGCTTTTGCTGGCCGAGTTTTTTATCAAAATAGCCATTCACCCACTTACACATCATTTGTTCTTCAAAAATGCCCATTTTTTCACCGGAAATGAGGATGACGGGGGTGCTTTTAATGGATAAATCGGTGCGAATGGTGTTAACCAGCTCGTCGCAGTCAATATCGGGCAAGTTGCGTGAGGAGGTGATGAGTGCATATTTATACCGCTGTAATAGATGAACCGCTTCCTGAGCATTCATCGCGGCATCCACCGATACATCGGGAATATGCTGGTTTATTAACTTGCTGATAATCGCCAGGGTTGTGCCGGAGTGGTCAATGAGTAAAACGCGTTGTCCATTTTTTTGCATAGTTTCAGGTCTTTTTTGCTGCCGAATGATTGCTGGGTTTAAAGGGCATCTCTAGTTAATACCGCTGTCCTCTACATCATAAGCGCATTTAGTGGTTGTTTAAATCAGTTGGTCAATAATTTTTATCGCTCTATCTGAAAGTGGCTGAATGCAGCTATTAAAAAGAGGTGTAGTGCATTTACAATGTGGTGAGAAGCGTCCATTAGCTGGGCTCAATTTCGCTAAGATGGCGTCCAACCGCTAGCCATGAGCCAGTGAGGCCCAGAAAACAGCTGAAGCCAATCAGGCTCATGGCGTTCGTGAAGCTCAGGCCCTGCAGCTGGAAACCGCTGTTATAGAGGCTTGCCAGACGCTCAACCGCGTTGTCCAGCAGGCCGATGGACAACGTGGTGAGCAACCAGGCCAGCAGGCCACCGCAAATGCCGTACCATAGGCCGGTGTATAAAAAAGGTCGGCGGATAAAGGCATTGGTGGCCCCAATGAGTTTGGTAACTTCAATTTCCTCACGACGGTTCTGAATGTCCAGCCGGATGGTGTTGCCCACCACCAGCAGTACCGCAAAGCCTAGCAGGCTGGCGATGACCCAGATGCCGCGCTGTGCAATTTCGAGCATGGCAAACAGGCGTTTTACCCACTGTAAGTCGAGCTGGGCCATCTCAATGGGTGCTAGCTGGTTAAGCTGTTTTAGCAGGTGGTTTATTTTATCCGGGCGTTCAGGGTCCACCACAGGTTGAATAGTGAGTACATGGGGCAGTGGGTTCTCACCCAGCGATTCAATTGCATTGCCAAATCCGGATATTTTTTTAAATTCGCTAAGGGCCTGGTCTTTGCTGATGAACGACACCTGCTGTATGTCCTCATAGAGCGTTAGCTTGTCCATGAGCTGTTTTGCCTGCTTCTCGCTGGTGTCCTGCGTTAGAAACGCGGAGATCTGCGCGCTGTTATCCCAGCCAATGCTAACGTGGCTGGCATTGTTTAACAGTACGAACAGCCCCGAGGGCAGGGCCAGTGCAATGGCAATAACGGCAATGGTCATAAAGGAGGTGGCGGGCTGGCGAGTCAGCAGGCCCAGGCTGGCGATCAGTGTGCGTGCGTGGTTTATGAGCCATGCTTTAAGTGGGCTGCTTCTGGCAATCTGGTTGCCCTCTACTCTAGCCATTAGACGTGGCTACCATCAGGCTGGGGTGAGGCGGTCTTTTGCAGATCGTTGTGGGTGAGCAGCCCCTGGTTTAAGCTAATAACCGGGCTGCCCATCTGCCTGATCAGGTCTAAATCGTGGCTGGCAATGAGTACGGAGACCCCCACCTGATTAAAACGGGCAAACAGCTGCATTATTTCTCTGGATAACTCAGGGTCGAGGTTGCCGGTGGGTTCATCTGCCAGAAGTAAACCCGGCTTGTGCACAATGGCACGGGCAATGCCTACGCGCTGCTGCTCACCACCGGAGAGGGTAATAGGGGCCGATTTTTCTTTATTGAGCAGGCCCACCTGATCGAGTGCTGCACGGACGCGCTTGCCGGTTTCGCGGTGCTGAAAACCGGCAATAATTAAGGGCAGGGCAACATTGTCAAAAACCGTTCGGTCGTAGAGCAGGTGATGGTTTTGAAAAATAATACCGATATTGCGGCGAATATAAGGGATTTTGTTATTGCTAACACTGCTCAGGTTAACCCCATCGAGTACTAAATTGCCTCGGCTGGGACGCTCAATTAAGGCGATGAGTTTTAACAGTGTGCTTTTACCCGCACCCGAATGGCCTGTCAGGTAAGCCATTTTGCCACGGGCCAAATGAAAGCTTACATTGCTGAGTGCTTCATGGCCCCCAGGGTAGCGCTTGCAGATATTATCAAAACGAATCATCGGGCTATACTTGCATTAAGTAGTTTTTTTGGCAAGAAAAAATACGGCCAGGCGTGTTGTTCATGAGGGCTCTTTATCCAGCAGTGCGTCAACAAACTCAGGCGCATGAAATTCGCGCAGGTCGTCGATGCTCTCCCCCACACCAATAAAGCGAATGGGTATGCTGAGTTTTTCTGCAATGGCAAACAGTATGCCGCCTTTGGCGGTGCCGTCCAGTTTAGTGAGCACCAGACCGCTCAGCCCCATGGCTTCATTAAATTGCTGTGCCTGAATTAAGCCATTCTGTCCAAAACCGGCATCCATTACCAGCAGGGTTTCATGGGGGGCCGATTCGTCCAGTTTGCTCATGACGCGTTTTATTTTTATCAGCTCATCCATCAGGTTGCTCTGGGTGTGCAGGCGACCTGCGGTATCGGCTATAACGATGTCGATATCTTTGGCTTTGGCAGAGGCGATGGCATCAAAGATAACCGAGGCAGAATCGGCCCCCGTGCCCTGTGAAACCACGCTAATGTTATTGCGCTCCCCCCAGGTTTGTAGCTGCTCTACTGCGGCGGCGCGAAAGGTGTCGCCCGCTGCAAGCATCACCGATTTTCCCTGGCTCTGAAAGCGTTTGGCGAGTTTGCCAATGGTGGTGGTTTTGCCCGCACCATTAATGCCGATAACCAGAATGACAAAGGGGCTGTCCTGTGTGGGTATAATGAGTGGCTTATCGACAGGTTTTAATATCGCCTGCATATCATCGCAAAGCGCCTGAAACAGAGCCTCTGGGTTGTTGAGTTCTTTGCGTGAAACCCGGCGAGTTAAATCGGTGATAATTTTTGTGGTGGCCTCTACGCCGACATCGGCGGTGAGCAGGCGGGTTTCCAGCTCCTCGAGTAGATCGTCGTCGATGTTTTTTTTGCCCAGCAGCAAATCGGCCATGCCATCTGTCAGGCCTGCACGGGTTTTGCTGAGTCGGTCGCGTAATTTGCCAAACAGACTTTTTCTGGCGGGCGGGCTGTGCGCAGTGCTGTTTTCTGCTGTATTGTCCGCCTGTTGAGCGGTGGCTGTGATATTATCTGCGAGGTGCGTGGCCGCTGTGGCTTGTTTTGTGTTAATTGCAGGGTTAGTTGCAGGCTTGGGAGCGGCTTCTGGTGGCGAGTCCGGAACAGGTGTTTCCTGGAGGGGTGTTTCTGCGGTGGGTGCTTGCGGGACAGATGTTTCAGGGGGCGATGCTTCAGAGACTGGCTCGCTGGCCTGTGCCGGGTCGGCTTCTGTGGGTTGTAGCGGTGAATGTTCTGCTTGCTGTTCTGCTTGCTGTTCTGGCTCAGAATCAGTTACAGGCTCGACAGTTTTCTTTTTGCGGCGTAAAAAACCAAACATAGTGTTGTAAACGTACCTGAATATCACAAAGGGCTTATCCTAACATTGCGTTGAGCAGAGGTTAACCTGTATATTCAGAATTTAGCGAATTTATGAAAAGCACTGATTTTGAACGGGTGTAGAAATGCCGGGTCAGAATCTGATATTTGCAACAGTAACAATAAAAACCTGAACAGGTAAATTGATGAAAATTTTGAAAAAAACCAGCTTAATCGTGGTGATAAGCAGTAGTTTGCTGGCGCTATCGGCGTGTCAGCCTCGCCCTGATGCGGATGTTAATGCCTCGGCCCCAATGGCGTCAGGCGATACATCAGCGCAAAACAGTGTGGGGGCTTCACCTGGTATGGTGAGTGAGTCGGGTGTGTACAGTTTTATGCTGGATAACGGTATGAAAATTCTGGTACAGCCAGACCACCGCTCCCCTGTTGTAGTCTCCCAGGTATGGTACAAAGTGGGTGGCTCCTATGAGTATGCGGGTGTAACCGGGGTATCTCATGCGTTGGAGCACATGATGTTCAAGGGCACCAGGCGCTTAAAGCCCGGTGAGTTCTCAGAGATTATTGCCGCTAATGGGGGCAGTGAAAATGCCTTTACCGGTAAAGACTACACCGCCTATTTTCAGCGCATCGCCAGTGATCGACTGGAGTTGTGCCTTGAGAATGAAGCGGATCGCATGCGCAACCTGCAGCTCAATGAAGAGGAATTCAAAAAAGAAATTGAGGTGATAAAAGAAGAGCGCAGAAGCCGCACCGATGATAGCCCGACTTCATTTACCTATGAGCGCTTCAATGCCGCCGCCTTTATTAATTCCAGCTACCAGCAGCCGATTATTGGCTGGATGGAAGATCTCGATAGCATGCAGTTAGACGATCTGAGTGAGTGGTATAAAACCTGGTACGCACCCAATAATGCAACACTGGTAGTGGCCGGTGATGTTGAGCCGCAGCAGGTGGTGCAGTGGGCGAAAAAATATTTTGGTCCATTAAAGCCATCGCATATAGAACGTTTAAAGCCACGGCGCGAAGTGGCACAGAAGGGCGAGCGGCGCATTATGGTAAAAGTGCCAGCAAAAGTACCTTACCTGCTAATGGGCTACAAGGTGCCGGTGCTGAAAACCGTTAAAGATGAATGGGAGGTCTATGCGCTGGAAGTGCTGGCGGGTGTGCTGGATGGGGGTAATAGCAGCCGGTTAAGCCAGCAACTGGTGCGCCAGGATGAAATAGCCTCATCGGCGGGCGCGGGCTACGACCTGTATGCTCGTCAGGAGACACTGTTCCTGTTTAACGGGGTGCCACGCGATGGGCACAGCACGGTTGAGCTTGAACAGGCTATTAAAAAACAGATAAAAAAGATTCAGAGCAAAGTGCCCTCTGAGCAGGAATTATCCAGAGTAAAAGCGCAGGTCATGGCCTCCTCTGTTTATGAAAAAGATTCTGTTTTTTATCAGGCCATGCAAATGGGCACGCTGGAAACGGTGGGTTTAAGCTGGCAGAAAAAAGATGATTATCTGCAAAAAATACAGCAGGTGAGTGCCGCGCAGGTGCAGGCGGTGGCTAAAAAATATCTGATAGATGACAGCCTCACGGTTGCTATTTTAGATCCACAGCCTGTTGAGCCCGCAGCGCGTAGAAAATCGGCTACCGCTGGAGGTCGTCATGGTCATTAAGAAATTAACAAAAATGAAAATACTATTCATATTAAGCCTGTGGGTGTTATCGAGCGCTCATGTATCGGCCTCGCCTGAAATTCAGCACTGGAAAACCAGCAATGGTGCAAAGGTGTATTTTGTGCCCTCAAATGATATCCCGATGGTGGATGTGCGCATTGTGTTTGATGCCGGTAGTGCACGGGATAAAACCGCGGAAGGTGGCCTTGCAGGCACCGCGTTAATGACCAATGGCCTGTTATCAGAAGGTGCTGGGGGAGATGATGCGCAGGCGTTGGCAGAGAAGTTTGAAGCCGTGGGAGCGCAGTTTGGTAATGGCTCACTCAAGGATATGGCATGGTTAAATATGCGCAGCCTGCGCGAAGATCAATATTTAAAACCGGCACTGAGTAACTTAAAAAATATATTAACGCGGCCCGATTTTCCGAGTGTTGCATTTAAACGCGAGCTGGAGCGGCTGAAAATTGCGGTAAAAAGCAGTAAGCAGTCGCCAGGCGCGATTGCTTCAAAACGCTTTTTTAAAGAACTCTATGGTGAGCACCCTTATGCGCAGCCGAGTGAAGGCACAGAGCAAAGCCTGAAAAAGCTTAAGCTTAAACACTTGAAGGCTTTTTATAAACGCTACTATACGGCAAAAAATGCGGTTATTTCGATTGTGGGTCAGCTAAGTACATCGCAAGCCGAAAAAATGGCCGAAGACCTGCTGGTGGGGTTACCCTCTGGCGAGCATGCACCGGCCCTGCCCAAGGTTAAGCCCCTGGCAAAAGCGAAAACCATTCACATTGATTTCCCCTCAAGGCAAAGCACCGTGTTGATGGGGCAGGTGGGAATGGCCCGAGGCGATAAAGACTACTTTGCGCTTTATCTGGCCAATCATGCCTTTGGCGGCAGTGGCTTTGGCTCGCGTTTGATGGAGGAAGTGCGAGAGAAGCGGGGGCTGGCGTATAGCACCTATAGCTATTTTTCATTAATGCGTGCATCCGGGCCTTTTCAAATTGGCTTAAAAACACGCAATGACCAGCTGGATGAAGCGATAAAAATTATTCATGATGAGCTGAATAAATACATTACTTATGGTCCGGATAAAGATGAAATACAGGACAGCCTGAAAAACATTACCGGTGGCTTTCCTTTGCGCATAGATAGCAATAAAAAAATTGTCGAGTATTTATCGGTAATTGGTTTTTATGATTTGCCACTGGATTATTTAAATACTTTTGTGAGCAATGTGAACCAGCAGGACAAGGCAAAAATTGATGCGGCACTGAAGCGCAGAATGCATCCTGAGAAAATGCTAACGGTAATTGTTGGCGCAAAAGAAAAATAGTACAGATCGCGGCGATGGTGCAAAAGCGTGTAAATAAGGCCGGCGGGAAACTGCGCATCATCGGGGGTAAATGGCGTAGCCGGCAATTGCCGGTAGCGGAGCTTGAAGGCTTGCGCCCAACCACCGATCGGGTGCGAGAAACCCTGTTTAACTGGTTGCAAAGTGAGGTGTCCGGTGCGCATTGTCTGGACTTGTTTGCGGGCAGCGGTGCGCTGGGTTTTGAAGCCGCATCCAGAGGCGCGGCTTCGGTGCTAATGCTGGAAGTGCAGCGCCAGGCGGCTAATGTGCTGGCGCACAATATACAGCGATTAGACGCGCAATGCATTGAGCTGGTGCATCAGGACGCGATACAGTGGCTTAAAGCACCCCCTGCGCAGCGTTATAATATTGTGTTTGTAGATCCGCCGTTTTCCAGTGATTACCTGGGGCAGGTCTGTGAGCTACTGGAATGTGGGCAATACCTGGCTGAAAATGCGCTTATTTATCTGGAAATGGGCAGTGCTGGTGCATTGCCAGAGCTGCCTGCAAGCTGGGCCGTTGCTAAAGAGAAAAAAACCGGGCAAGTCGCGTATTACCTGATTAAGTCCAGGGTTAAATGAAATTTTATAAAAAACTGAAGGTGATAGTATGTCTGTAGTGGCCGTGTACCCCGGTACATTTGATCCTGTAACCAATGGCCACAGTGATCTTGTGGCAAGGGCGTCGCGTTTATTTGATAAAGTGATAGTGGCAGTGGCCGCGAGCCCGTCCAAAGCGCCCCTGTTAAATCTGGATGAGCGAATTGAGCTGACCCGGGAGGTGCTGTCGGGGTATAGTAATGTTGAGGTTTGTGGGTTTTCAGATTTATTAGTGGATTTTGTACGCCAGAGAAAAGCCAATGCGATTCTGCGTGGTTTGCGGGTGGTGTCGGATTTTGAGTTTGAGATGCAGCTGGCGAGCATGAACCGTCATCTGGCACCTGAAATTGAAACCCTGTTTCTTACGCCCTCTGAGAAAAGCAGCTTTATCTCCTCATCGTTGGTGAAAGAAATTGCGTCTCATAATGGTGATGTGTCTGAGTTTTTAAACCCACAGGCTGTTGCGGCATTGAGCAGAAAATACGCCAAATAAAAGCAATTATCCAAAAGTGGCTAGTGTGCGAAGCGGCTTCGCTGCATTAGCGTAGGTCCGGCTATAGCGGAAGGCTTGTGTTTTCAGGTATAATAAAACGATATTATGACCGGTCTCAGAGAGACCCCTTTAAGTGTAGGGCTAAATAAATGGCATTAATCATAACTGACGAATGCATCAATTGTGATGTATGCGAACCGGAATGTCCCAATGAAGCGATTGAGGCGGGCGATGAAATTTATGAAATCGATCCGAATAAATGCACAGAATGTATAGGGCATTATGATACGCCTCAGTGTGTTGAAGTGTGTCCGGTAGATTGCATACCCAAAGATCCAGATCATGTAGAGAATGAAGATGCGTTGATGGAAAAATATAAAAAACTCTCGGGTGAGTAAAGCAAACTGGATTTAATAAAAAGCTCCGTAAGGAGCTTTTTTTATGTCCATGGATGGACGGTATCTTAAAAATGTAAGGAACAATTTTTAACGGTATGTCCATGGATGGGCGGTATTTTACCCTGAAAACTAAAGAGGGCAGGAGCAGTTTTTATACGAAACCAGCAGGTAATATGTGATTAGCTGCATCAGGAGATGGTGCACAAATGGTTAGTTTTGAATAATTGCGACACTAAAAACCACAAATTTAAAGCAGGAATAAAAATGAAAAAAATAATACTCATCTTATTATTTCTTACATCGGCACATGTAGATGCAGCAGCGGGTATCGCCACGGCACACCCCATGGCGACCAGGGCGGGCGAGAAAATCCTGCAACAGGGTGGTAATGCCTTTGATGCCGCCGTTGCCATTAGTGCCGCACTGGCTGTAGTTGAGCCCTATAGCTCAGGTATCGGTGGAGGAGGCTTCTGGTTATTGCATCGTAGCAGCGATGGTTTTGAAACCATGCTGGATGGCAGAGAAAAAGCCCCCCTGAAAGCGCACCGGGATATGTACCTTGATAAGTCGGGTAATGTGGTGCCCGATTTATCGATGAATGGCGCGTTAGCGGCGGGGATACCGGGCGTGCCAGCAGCACTGGAACAGCTCTCTAAAAAGTATGGGAAACTGAGTTTGGCCCAGAGTTTGCAGCCTGCAATAAAATATGCAGAAGAGGGCTTTAAGGTAGATGCGCATTATCAGCACATGGCGAAATTTCGATTAAACGCATTGCGTGAGTCTCCTGCAGCCGCAAAGATTTTTTTACACAACAATGACGTACCTGAACAAGGCTACATTATTAAACAGCCTGATCTGGCGAAGACTTTATCACTGATAGCTGAAAAAGGTGCAGCGGGTTTTTATCGGGGCGAGGTGGCTAAAAAATTAATAAGCGGTGTAGAAAAAGCCGGTGGAATCTGGACAGAAGAAGACTTAAAAAAATACTCGACGCTAGAGCGAAAACCGATAACCGGCCAGTTTCATGAAATGAAAATAACATCGGCTGCACCACCATCCTCCGGTGGTATTGCACTGATTGAAATGCTAAACCAGCTGTCACATTATCCACTGTCGAGTTTTGACAAACCACAGGCAATACACCTGGGTATAGAGGCCATGCGCAGAGCTTATAGAGACAGAGCGCAGTTTCTGGGTGATACAGATTTTGTAAAGGTACCCGTTGAGCGATTGATAAGCCAGGATTACGCATCCGGTTTGTCGGCAACGATACATCCCGACAAGGCCATGCCCAGTGCCTTATTGCCTGGTGTTGTACATGAAAATAACAGCCGGGATACAACGCATTTTTCGGTGGTTGACCATGAAGGTAATCGAGTAGCGGCAACCCTGTCTATCAACTATCCTTTTGGTGCGTGTTTTGTAGCGCCGGGTACAGGGGTATTATTAAATGATGAAATGGATGATTTCTCAGCCAAACCTGGTGTGGCTAATGCTTATGGTTTGGTGGGTGCAACAGCGAATGAGATAGCACCGGGAAAGCGGATGCTGTCCAGTATGTCGCCAACATTTCTGGAAACGCAGGATCGCCTTGCAGTAATCGGTACACCGGGAGGGAGCAGAATAATAACCATGGTATTACTGGGCAGTCTTCGATTTTATTTTGGCCTGGATGCCGAGCAAATTGTAAATGCTCCGAGGTTTCATCATCAGTATTTACCGGATACTGTATTTTTTGAGCCAGAGGCATTTAGTGCGCAAACGATTAAAGAACTGGAGGCAAAAGGGCATAAATTAAAACAGGCGGATAACAGCTGGGGTAATATGCAGGTGGTTATTATGCATAAAAAAACTAAAAAAATAACGGCGGCTTCTGATAAACGCGAAGGTGGGAAGGCTGTTGTTATTGGGCGTTAGTCGCTAACTACTCGTTCCTTAAATCGTAGGGTGGCATCAAGCGCAGCGGATCCACCTTTTTGATGTTCAATCCTAAATTCATCAGTTGACCACGCAATAGCCCGGTAAGTTATTGAGAATAATGGGTGTCCGGCTTAGGGACGAGAATATAATAACTTTTATAAGTAGCGCAAAATATTTATTGTAATTACTCACACGATTCAGCATAAAATTTCCCAAAAAATGCTAGCCGTATAAACGCTAGCTGTATAAACGGGCTAACAGGTCCACGGGAAAGGATGCCGAGCCTACAGGGATGTATTTACGGCGACTTCTCAATAGTGGGCATTCTTTCCTTTCTATCTATTTCAGTAGTCATTGTAACGTTATTTAATTTTCGTCCCTAAGCCAACTAGTTTTTTTCCAGAATCAAGCCTGCACAAAATTAATTATAACTGTCCGAAAATCGGCTCGTATCCCAGGAAAGATCACGCCATACTTTAAATGTCTTAAAAAACTCCCCATCATAATCAAATAGTTTACTGGCATAACGGTGCAGTATTTTCGCATCCCGGTGCAACTCATGATCATTATAGTCAGCATCAAATTTTTCAAGCTGAGTCGCCTGCTCCGTCAGCATCGCCACCGCCTGGTAATAACGCTTATTCTGGATTACGGGAACAATATCACCGATAATTTTTTGTGTCTGTAGTATCAGTCTTGAGCGTTTCACATATTTATTTTCATTAACAAGGGTCTTATTACGATCAAAAACAAAACGAATTTTTGCTTTTTTAGTATCTTTAAAATATCGATTATGCTCCGCATCAAAATACTCAACCTCCACGTTTATTATTTTTCTGTAAATACTTTTATTCATCTCCGGTACGTCCAGCTTCAATAGCATCACATAATCATCTCCCTGCACCAGTTGTGCAATGTAATGAACAATTTGATTCGTCTCTGCATATACCCCAGCAGGTGACAATACCCGGTTGATTTTTGAACCGTTAACTGAACTGATGGTTAATTTGATATCATTGATTTTACGGGCACTAATGTAGCTTACTTCACGCTGTATCCATTGTTTATAATCAAACGTCTGAGTATGCAAATTAAGCAATCCTTCCCCCTTACTCACCATGTGATCAAGGAATGTAATCTCCGGTTTATTGGCAATAGATAACACAGACAAACTGGCACCTTTAACCTTAAATATATTAACCAGATCAATTATGTTCTGTTTTTCGGCGCGGGACAAGTGACCGTGATTACCCAATATCATAATAAAATGATCTTTATCCCGTAAGGATGCTATTTTTGCATAACGACGCATAAAGCTTTCAATACCCAGCCCGGATTCAGCATCCAGTAAAGCTGGTGCAGAGCCCGGCGCTTTAACGTCATTCATCCAGTCAGCACTCAGTTCAGAACCTGCCGGCAACTCACCCATATAAGCCCCAAACTGCTTAACAATATTGGTCATTAAAGCCTGTTGCTCATTGGGTAAAGCTGCCGAATTTGCCATTAAAAGATGATAGTTTCTGGGCTTAAGCTGAGGTTTTCCTGTGGCCAGCCCAATCTGTGCATAAAGGCTACCCCCGTCAGGCATAAGCTTATTTTTCCCCAGCGCCACATCAATATGTAATAAACGCTTCGTTGGTCCAGGCAGCTGATGATCATATTGATTAAGAAAATCAACCGTTTCTACTGTAGCAGCGGGTACCAGGCGTCCTTCTTCCAGTTGCTGGGTGACTGCCTGCATGCTGCTACAACCCGCCAGTAAAGCCCCTGATAACAGCAGGCATACTGGTGTTATCCCTTTGTTTATATTAAAAATTTTCATAATATCTTCTCCTTAATTTAATAAAATGGGAAGAACCTCCCATATAATAAATGGGATAATACACCCATAAAGATGGGACATCAAGCCCATTTTAAGATATACTGCTCACAGATTCGCACCAGACCAGAATTACCATGTATAAAATTGACACCATCAATACACTGCTGGCTGCCAGCACCCGCATTCTCACGCCATTAATCAGGCTGCTGCTACGCTATGGCATCACCTATGCCGCTTTTAGTGAAATGTCGAAGAAAATATTTTTTGAAGTCGCTAAAAATGACTTTACCCTGGCAGGTAAAAAACAAACTCGTTCACGCATCTCAACCATCACTGGTCTGTCACGTAAAGAAGTTACGCGTATAGAATCTCTGCCACAAAAAAACAGCACACTAAACACCACAGGCATTAACCGCGCCGCCAGAGTTATTAGCGGCTGGGTAAAAGATGAGGAGTTTCAAACGCCAGAAGGCGAACCTGCTAATCTTGTTTTTGAAGGCGAAACCAGAAGCTTTACCAGTCTGGTGAAGCGCTATAGTGGTGATATCACCTCGCGCACCATTGCCGATGAACTAAGCCGAGTCGATGCCATTAGTACCACCGGCAACGGCCTCATAAAACTAAATACACATGCTTATATCGCCAGTAGTAATGAGCAGGAAAAATTAACCATCCTGGGCACAGATGTATGTGACCTGATTAAAACAATCGAGCACAACATCCATAATCCTGAGCAACCCCATCTCCAGCGCAAGGTTGCTTATAGCCATATTCCCCATGAGCAACTGGCACAGCTAAAAACCGAACTAACACAAATTGCCCAGTCGAGCCTGGAAGCCATGGATAAAAAATTATCGCAATATAAGACTGTAAATAAAAACACCGATAAATCTGCCGAGTATTGCAGAGTAGGAGTAGGAATTTACTACTTCGAAGGAGAGCAAAAATGAAAAAACATACGCCAGTACCAGACCCATATTTTTATTTATCTATTCTATTATTAATTCTCAGCCTGGGAGGCTGTGCTGGCACTCCTCCAGAGAATGACGAAGGTGGCATATCGGGCACAGGGCACGGTGAAAATTGTGATGACTTAAAACAAAAAATAAAAGAAGGTTGTCGTATCCGTGATTTTTAAAAATAGATCGGTAATGGCTCAAGAAGCATTCTCGAAAAAAATGGGCTTGTCAGGTGCTCGTTCCTATACGGGCGTTCATGTTGGCAAGCTATAAAAAACTAATATAAATCAATAACCTGGATAGTTCGGGCGTGATTTGTTAATAAGTAATAGTAACAATATTATAACGGTTGCCTGTTTGAGCTATTATATTGACAAATATTGTGAATAATAAATAATAGATAATAAATAATAGATAATAAATAATAAATAATAGATAATAGATATACTAAATACGGCAGAAATTTTAGATTTAATTCGTCTTACGAAATTAGAACTTAAAAAATTACAGAAAAAAATTACAGAAAAAAATTAACGAGAAAAATAATATAAAAAGGAATGAAGCAGGCGAATTACTAGTCCAGTTTTATAATGTGTCTAAAAAGCTTAAAAATATGTATATTGAGTCCAGGCCAGATTATGATATCTATCTTATGAAAAATATATACAAACCATTGGCGAGTAGCGTTAATGAAGTGTTTTTTTAAATTTAATATAATATAAGGGTTTTTTATGATTATCAATTTTCCAGACGATATTGCTGAAAATCTCGGGCTAAATAAAAAAGAAATGCTGGAATTTCTGGTTGTTGCACTGTATAAAAAAAAGGGAATACATGGGGCTATGTGTGGGCGTATTCTAAATATATCTGAGATGAAATTTCATGGCTTGCTTGAAAAGTACGATGAGTGTGTTAATTACAGTTCAGAGGATTTTCTTACAGATATTGAAAATTTGAAAGATGTTTGATCTGGAATTACATGTGACGATAATGATTATCCTGCAATGCTGGTTGAACATGATAAAAAACGACTAAATAAATCAAAATAACCGGATATTTATGTTTATGAAGATGTTAAGGTAATGGCTTAGGGAGGAAAATTAAATAACGTTACAACGACTACTGAAATAGATAGAAAGGAAAGAATGCCCACTATTGATAAGTCGCCGTAAATACATCCCTGTAGGCTCGGCACCCGCATTCATGCGGCTGACGCTTCTCAATAGCGGGCATCCTTTCCCGTGGACCTGTTAGCCCGTTTATACGGTCAGCATTTATACGGCCTGCATTTATACGGCCTGCATTTTTCGGGAAATTTTATGTTGAATCGTGTGAGTAGTTAGAATAAATATTCTGCGCTACTTATAAACGTTATTCTATTCTCGTCCCTAATTCTGCGCAAACTACTACTCTTAAAGATTTTTCACCGCAGAGGACGCAAAAAACACGGAGAAAAGCAGCAAGCAGAGGAGGTCTACAGACTAAAATAAAGCCTCCGCGTCCTCTGTGGTTTTGTGTCAGGGATGCACTTATGTCGTGAATGCAGGAGCATAGGAGCGTGAATTATTTTTTTGTTGTTTATAAACCTTTTACCGAGGGTGATATCAATATTGTAATGGGTCTCCGGATAAGCTCTCTTTATAATATTAAGCGCACCTCTATTACCCTGAATTCATCAGTTGACCACGCAATAGTACGGTAAATTATTGAAAATATTGAATATTCTGTGGCTTCGCTATTCCACGCTCTCTTGCATCCTGCAACCGCGACCACTGGTACAACATTAGTGCATCCCTGCACGTCACACGCAAGCGAAGGACTGGGCCGTTTTTGCGTGTAAAGATGACACGCTTTATCGCGTGCCAAAGGCACACAACCGTACAACGACTCACTTTTTGACTACGCCCATATTTATAAACAGGCTACTCTCAGAAGCGCACTTTGAGGCGTTCAACTGATGATTTCAGGATTACCTGTTAACGCGAAAGTATCAGGCGCTCCCCTGTATTAATATCTACCGAGATGATAGCGCGAAATGTATCGTCAGCCACCAGAATACGTTTGTTTTCGCTGTCTAGAGCAATAGCAACCGGGG
>UOFJ01000402.1_pt1 | contig 20001 bp, 20 predicted proteins | sample 1988251 | NCBI WGS metagenome assembly UOFJ01 (sample SAMEA4712194, study PRJEB27164) | hydrothermal vent metagenome | biome: marine basaltic hydrothermal vent biome; feature: marine hydrothermal vent; material: mineral | place: Pacific Ocean | collected 2011-06-14/2011-07-23 | depth 1689 m
CAATAGAAGTGAGTGAATTATGTCCACAATAGTAGTGGTCAATAAAAATGGCAAAGCCTGCATTGCCGCCGATAGCTTAACCACTTTTGGTGATTTGCGCATGGGTTCAGCCTATGACAGAAGCTATGATAAAATACAGGCTTATAAAGGGGGGCATTTTGGCATTGTCGGCAGTGCAGCGCATGCGCTGGTGATGGAGTCTGTGCTATCAGATGATAAAATTGAAATAGATTTTAGCTCGCGCATGGGTATTTTTGAAACCTTTCGCGTGTTGCACCCGGTTTTGAAGGAGCATTATTTTCTGAATTCAAAAGATGAGGAAGATGATCCCTATGAGGCCACCCATATCGATGCGCTGATCTGTAATCCCAATGGTATTTTTGGTGTGTATTCATTGCGTGAAGTGAGTGAATATCATAAATTCTGGGCCATTGGTTCAGGCTCTGAATTTGCGCTGGGGGCCATGCATGCACTCTATGAGCGACTGGACAGTGCTGAGGAAATTGCCCGCGCAGCCATTGAAGCGGGTTGCGAATTTAACAGCTCCTCAGCGCTGCCGATGAGTGTGAAAGTCGTTGATCTGGTTGCTGAGTGGCCGGAAAATAAGCCTGAGAATCAGCCTGAGGGTGAAGGCTAGCGCACTATGTTTACCGGAATTATAGAAGCGGTGGGTGAGATTGAATCCATAGAGGATAAGGGAGGGGATGCCCGTTTTTGTATAAAAACAGGCAAAATGGATATGTCAGATGTGCAGCTGGGCGACAGTATTGCAATGAATGGTGTATGCCTTACCGCGATAGCGTTGCGTACAGATGCTTACACGGCTGATGTTTCCGGAGAAACCCTGTCATTAACCTCCTTGCGCCAGTTAAAAGAAGGCAGTGCGGTAAACCTTGAAAAAGCGCTTACGCCCAACACTCGCCTGGGTGGACATATGGTGAGTGGTCATGTTGATGGCCTGGGTAAAGTGGTTGATCGCTACGATGATGCGCGCTCTGTGCGTTTTATGATCGAAGCGCCTCGATTACTGGCAAAATACATTGCCGTGAAAGGCTCAATTACCGTAGATGGTGTCAGTCTCACGGTGAATAAGCTGGATGGCTGCCAGTTTGAATTAAATATCGTGCCACACACCTTGCAGCAAACCATTATGCAACAATATCAGGCAGGCTCTGAGGTTAACCTGGAGGTTGATCTGATTGCGCGTTATCTTGAACGCCTGATGCTCGGAGAACGTGCCGCCGATAGCACTACAAAATTAACCGAATCATTTCTCGCTGAGAATGGTTTTTTAAAGTAACTGAAACGGCCTGTGCCGAAATCAGTCACGAAATTAAGTAAGAATATATCCTATGCAGCTGAACAATATAGAAGAAATTATAGACGACATTAAACAGGGAAAAATGGTGGTTATTATGGATGATGAAGACCGTGAAAACGAGGGCGATCTACTAATGGCCGCATCGGTGGTCACAGCGGATGACATCAACTTCATGGCACGCTATGGCCGTGGTTTAATTTGTCTTACACTCAATGAAGCACGTTGTCGTCAGTTGCGCCTGCCACAGATGGTGGATTCAACCGATGATATGCATGGCACAAATTTTACCGTGAGTATTGAAGCGGCGGCCGGGGTTACCACGGGTATTTCCGCTGCCGATCGAGCCATTACGGTACAGGCAGCGGTTGCACCAGATGCTACAGCACAGGACATCGTCCAGCCTGGGCATATCTTTCCGCTTAAGGCGCAACGCGGCGGTGTGCTAAATAGAGCGGGGCATACCGAAGCGGGCTGTGATCTGGCCCGCCTGGCGGGTTTTGAGCCTGCTGCTGTTATTGTAGAGATTTTAAACGATGATGGCAGTATGGCACGTCGCCCGGATCTGGAGAAATTTGCCAAAGAACACAAATTAAAAATTGGTACTATAGAAGATTTAATCCGTTACCGCATACAAAATGAAAGAACCGTAGAACGGGTAGCGGAGAGTGATTTTCCAAATGAATTTGGGCGTTTTCGTTTATACGCCTACCAGGATGAAATTGGTAATGATCTTCATCTGGCGCTGGTGCATGGTAAAATCGACCCGAAGCAGCCGGTACGGGTTCGGGTGCATATGGAAAACACGCTGTGTGATGTGCTCGCCTCAAGTAAGAAATGTGGCTGGCCACTGCGCGATGCGATGGAAGAAATTGCAAAAGCTGAGGAGCCAGGGGTTATTGTTATATTGCGCGAACCGGAATCGGCCCGGCAAATTGTGCAGTGGATGTTAGGCCATAATGAAGAAAATAAAACCCCCGATGAATCCCCTGAAGAGCTGCGCACACATGGCATTGGTGCGCAGATATTAATGGATTTGAATGTGCATAAAATGCGTCTGATGTCGGCTCCCAAACGTATTCATGGGCTGGCTGGATTTGGTCTTGAAGTTGTCGACTATGTGTCGGGTGAAGAGGCCTGAGAATTAATTTAAGAGAAAAACTATGTCAGAGATAATAAGGTTAGAAGGTGAGCTGCAATATAAAGAAGGCAGTTTTGCAATTGTGAGTGCGCGTTTCAACAGTTTCATTGTTGAGAGCCTTGAGTCCGGTGCGCTGGATGCATTAAAGCGTCATGGTGTACCTGAGACCAGTATAACAGTGGCAAAAGTGCCGGGTGCGTATGAAATGCCCGTGGTTATTCAGCAAATGGCCCAAAGCGGCAAATACGATGTGATTATTGGTCTGGGTGCGGTTATACGAGGTTCTACGCCGCACTTTGATTTTGTTGCCGGTGAAGCATCAAAAGGCATGGCCAATGTGGCGCTGGACCATGGTATTCCGATTATAAACGGTGTGTTAACCACCAACACTATTGAACAGGCGATAGAGCGTGCGGGCACCAAAGCCGGTAACAAGGGCGCTGAGGCGGCCATTAGTGCCATTGAAATGGTTAGTCTGCTAAAGAAGATTGGATAAATATGTCAGCATCAATGGCAAAGGCACGCAGTAATGCGCGTAAAAAAGCCGCCCAGGCGTTATACCAGTGGCACATGTCCGGTAATGATATTGTGGAAATTGAAACGCAATTTCATCAGGAGCAGAATATGCAAAAAGTGGATACCGATTTTTTCCATAAACTGCTGCATAATGTGCCAGCAGACGTTATCTCTCTGGATGCGCTAATTGCGCGCTACAGTGATCGAAAAGAAGATGCGCTGGACCCCGTTGAGCAGGCGATTTTACGCCTTTCCAGTTATGAACTCAAAGCCTGTCTCGACGTGCCTTATAAAGTGGTTATTAGTGAGGCGATAACATTGGCAAAACTGTTTGGCTCGGATAAAAGCCATGCCTTTGTTAATGGCGTGTTAGACAAACTGGCTAAAGACTTGCGTAAGGTGGAAATTGCGCGTAAATGAGTTTCAGCTTCAATTAGTTCCAGGAGGGACATAAATCGGCTCCCTGAGTCGGCTCCATAAATCGGCTCAGGGGCTTAATTACTGCTGTAACGGATAAATCAAGGATACTCACTATTCAAAAACTAACCTAAATACCCTCCTGGTCAGCTTATTAATATGCCCTGTTTTTTTTCTGAGTTTGTGACAAGCGTCTCGTTAAGGGGGTGTTGCAGCAGAATGGTACTATATAAGTGATAAGTGGTTTGTTTTTATGGACAAATAGTATATGATTTAACTTTCGTTTTTGCCCTTATTTACTTTAACCATTACAGGGAATGTATTCAATGCACTTCACTCAACTTTCTGCTTCATTTTTCAAATACACATTTGCGTTAATTACTTTACTGGTGCTACAGGCCTGTAGTGGTGGAAATGGAGCGGCGAATAATAATGAGCCGGGTACTCCACCTGTCCTTTCAATAGCCAGTGCCTCAGGTAATGAAGATGATGGCGCAATTACCTTAACACTAACACTTGACAATGCTGTTGCAGGCGGTTTTAGCGTTGAAATAAATACCGCTGATGGCAGTGCAACACTTGATGATTCAGATTATACCCAGCTATCTTCTGAGGTTTTGAATTTCACGGGCAGTGCAGGTGAGATCCAGACCGTTGAGTTTCTACCTACAGCCGATACAACAATCGAAGCAGATGAGTTCGTGACTGTTTCTATGGCAAATGTAAGTAATGCAACGGTTGATATTAGTGCTACATCACGTGTTGACATAATAGATGATGATACGCCTACGGTGACAATTGCCGATGTATCACAAAACGAGGATGATGGGGTAATTACGATAACGGCAGTACTTGATAATGCGGTTGCAGATGGGTTTAGCGTTGAAATTGATATTGCCGATGGCAGTGCTACGCTGGCAGATAATGATTATACGCCACTGTCCGGTCTGGTACTGGGGTTTGATGGGGTAGCCGGTGAAATACGCACATTTACATTGATTCCCACACAGGACACATTAGCCGAAAGCGATGAAACGGTTATTATCACAATGAGAAATGTATCCAATAGTGCGGTTGATATCAGTGATAATGCGCTAGTAACCATCGTTGATGATGATACGCCAACACTCACAATCGGTGATGTTTCAGGCAATGAAGACGGCGGCCCCATTAATTTATCAGTCACATTGAGCCATGCGGTTGTGGGTGGTTTTAGTGTAGAAGTTAATACCATTGATGGCTCGGCGACGCTTGCTGATACGGATTATATAGCACTGAACGCACAGCTGTTAAGCTTTGCAGGTACAGAGGGTGAAACGCAGGTATTAACAGTTACACCTACACCTGACACAGTTGTTGAGGCAGATGAAACGCTATCAATTGTTATGTCAAATGTGTCAAATACAGTCGTCGACATTTTAGATACGGGGCTGCTGAGCATAATTAATGATGATTCTGCGGCCATTACACTTGCTGATGTGCAGACAAATGAAGATACAGGTCGGGTTACAATAGAGGCGATACTTGATAATGCGGTGTCGGGTGGCTTAAGTGTTGTAGTGAAAACAGCGGATGGCACGGCAACACTTGAAGATAATGACTACACGCAGATATCATCTCAGATCTTAAACTTTACCGGTATCGCAGGCGAAAAACAGACATTCACTTTTGCACCAACGGTGGATACGGTGATAGAGGTTGATGAGACACTCTCCCTTGTTATGTCTGATGTTTCTAATACATCGGTTAATATCACTGATACAGCACTGATTACCCTGCTAAATGATGATGTGGCGAGTATTAGCATAGCCGATGTTTCGGCGAATGAAGATGATGGTGTTATTACACTGGTGGCCACACTCAGCAATGCGGTTTCAGGTGGTGTTAGTGTTGAGGTGAGCACATTGGATGGTAGTGCAACGATTGCAGATGCTGATTACATTGAACTATCGGCCAATATTTTAAGTTTTAACGGTAACGCAGGTGAGACACAAACATTGAGCCTCTCGCCAGTGACGGATACAAAAGTTGAAAGTAATGAGACGTTGACATTAAGGATGACAAATTCATCAAATGAATTTGTTGATATTACGGACACCGCGTTAGTGACCATTACAAATGATGATCTGGCGGTGCTTTTGCTTGAAGATGCCTCGGGCAATGAAGATGGCGGAAATATTTCTTTTTCAGTCACATTAAGTTCCGCTGTGGCGGGTGGTTTTACAGTTGAGGTTAATACCGCCGATGGCAGTGCCACGGTGGCTGATGCGGATTACACGCAACTGTCATCGCAGGTGCTGAGTTTTGCGGGTGTACCTGGTGAAACACGAACGCTGACATTGCTCCCCACCGCTGATTTAACACTTGAAGCGGATGAGACGGTGAGTGTTTTTCTGTCCAATGTTTCCAATGCATTTATTAATATAAGCGATAGCGCATTAATTACTATTAACAACGATGATCGAGCGGCTATCACAATTTCAGATGTTTCGGGCAATGAAGATGATGGTGCGCTTAGTTTTAGTGCGACTCTGGATAATGCGGTTTCAGGTGGGTTTAGCGTTGAAGTGAGCACAGAGGATGCGAGCGCCACGCTGACCGATAATGATTATACGCCACTACTGGCCCAGGTGCTGCGTTTTGCTGGCAGGGCAGGTGAAACGCAGACATTTAGCATTAGTCCATTAGCGGATACAAAAATTGAAGCGGATGAGACAGTCAATATCCGTATGGCGAAAGTCTCGGTGGCAGCAATTGATATTACAGATACCGCTCAGTTGAATATAATTAATGATGATTCGGCAAGGGTTTCAATTGCGGATGTTTCAGGAAATGAAGACAGTGGTGCGATAACACTGAGCGCAACACTGGATATTGCGGTTGCGGGTGGGTTTAGCGTGCAGATAAACACGGCAGACGCAAGTGCGACGCTTGACGATAATGATTACACGCAGGTATCTGCTCAAGTTATTCGTTTTTCGGGTACCCCTGGTGAGACACAGACCTTTAGTGTATTGCCCACGGCAGATATCAGGCTGGAAGCCGATGAAACCATTACAGTGAGTATGAGCAATGTATCAAATGCCACAGTGGTGGTGAGTGATACGGCAACGGTTACGATTATTAATGATGATATTGATAGTACGGCTCCACTGGCCTCTATCAGCTTCCCACCCCAGGTATCCTTAACGGAGGGGGCGAGTGTGACGGTGCATGGTCAGGCCACCGATACGCAAAGCCAGATTACCGTGGTGCGCGTGAATGGCGTTGATGCAACAACAACGGATGGATTTGCTACCTGGCAGGCAACCGTGGCATTAACACCAGGGAGTAGTAATACACTGAATGTTGAAACCGGTGATATTGCATTGAATGCAGATACCAATGCTGCGCAGGTAAGCATTAACAGTGCCGATCTTTTTTCTTCAAATACACCGGATGCACTTAATTCGCTAGTGTCTCTTTTAGACCTTGTGCTAGACAGTAAACGTAATCGATTGCTGATATTAACAGGGGGTGACCTTACTGCGATTGATCTTGATAATGGCGCTAGAACCGTGATTACAGCAAACGATGCGGCGACATCAGATACACGTACGATAATCGCCACTGAGCTTGTAATTGATGGCGATACTGTATACATACTGGATATAGGTGCTTTTGGTAAAATTATTTCGATTAATTTGACGAATGGTAGTCGTTCTGTCCTCAGTGTTTCTAATGCAGTGAATAGTACTTCTTTAATTCTGGGACGATTTATGACGTTAGATAAAAACAGGAACCGCTTGCTGGCCGTGATTCCTGATAATGATAGTAATGCTCCTCTGGGTGCCAGGAACCTCATAGCAATAAGTCTGACTGATGGTGCGCGTAGCATCGTAGCATCGGGTTTTAATAACGCCCGGGACCTGGTGGTTGATGGTGCAAATAATCGCCTGATGTGGATGGACTTTGATATTGCGAGTTCTGCACAGGCGCTAATGTTTGCTAATTTTGATATGGCTGGGAATTTGCTGGCAACGAATATTTTATCAAGCAACATTATACCCAATGGGGACACCCCCTTTAAGGTAACGGCGGCTAATAGTCTGGTAGTGGATGAAAACAGGCTTATGATAGCGGACGGAGAGCGTATATTAAGCGTTAATCTGGATAATGGAAGCCGGAGTGTTATTTCAGATAATATCAGTTCACCTGATGCGACTAATGCGTTTACTAGCTCATCAGGGAGTTATATGATATTTGAAAAAGAGACAAACCGTATATTAGTATCAGATCAGTCTCTGACTAATGTGGATGGGACTTTTGTTAGTCAGATATCTATATTTGCGGTGCAGCCTGAAACCGGTGCGCGTGTTGTACTTTCGAAATGAATATGTTTTAACGGCTACAGGCCAGTGCATCAACAGAAAAGGGTATCTTTTATGAATAGCAGTATAGCTATTGATTTTTCACCGCAGAGAACGAGAACACAGAGAAAAACGAAAAACCAGGCGGTTTAAATAATTCTGTGTAGCGGTTATAAGCTAAATATAAATTTATTCGTTCTCTGTGTTGAGTTTTTATTCACATTATTTAATAAAAAATATATAAAAATGAACTCAATATATAAAGCATGTTTAATACTGTCAGGAATTCTCGTGAGTTTTTCTTTTTCTGTGAGTGCTGAAACGCCAGGCTCAGAAAATAAAAATATTGAAGATGAACGTTTTTCTGAGCAACGTGCTTTACAGGCGCTGGCTGTAATTAAAGAATCTTTGCAAAGTTTTAAATTAATAGTTGTGAAATCTGAAAATGAAGAACCCATCATTTTAAAAAATTTCCAGCATACCGACTGGGAAATGCAAAATATAGGTATTCCCAATAGCCTGATGACTATTGAAGGGGTTATTAGAAAACAAAAATATATGATTTCAAAACTTGAGTATGAATTAGAGTCTATGAAAAATTCGGCTTCTAAAAAACGTAGCGAAGAACTTGAAAAACAGTTGCATATAGATCAGGATAATTATAATAAATATCTCGATTCTATCATATTAGCCGACTAACTAGTGTCCGTCCAGAAACTCGCTTTTTTGAAAAGCAGGGCTTTTAACTTATTAATAAATAAAAAATTAATTTTCACGAAATGGCGAGTTTTGCTATTTATAGATAGGCACTAACTAGTCTGGAGGATAAATAATAATGACATCTATCACTTATTTAACAGATGCCGAGTATATGGCCGAATATACGGCCGAATATACGGCCGAATATACGGGTATTCAGCAGAGTAGACCACTCAAAAAAAATATACAACACACTGATCCTGCAATGGCAGACTTAAACAGTGCGTTGGAAGAAATACTGGACATGCTAGGAGAGCTGCGAAAAAATACTGCCCGGCGGTGGAGAGGCTGTAATATAGAGGAGTTTACATTTACCCTGGATTTTTCTGAGGATGTTCAGTGGGATGAAAATGATTTTTTTGGCTATTGCACACAATATGCCAGCCTTGATGAAAATGTACTGGCGTATATCTCACTAACAGGAAATCATTTTTTTACCGGTGAAGCCGTCTGGGGAAGTCGCTTCTGGGGCCAGGAGGAATTTCATGCAGGGGAATATGCCGCTTTTCTACTGGCGATGAGAGATAAAAAACACATAAAGCCCTATATTCTACACTTGTGTGATTCAGATCTGGATCATGAAGTTTATCAGGCGGATGAAATAGCGCTGTTAATTAAACGTTGGGGGATGTGTGAAGAAATTGCTACGTTGCTTGGTTATAGAGCGACTGTTGCATCCGGGCAGTTTGGTCAGGAGCAGCTTGAATATCTGTTTAACCAGAATGCAATAGAGGAAAATCAGTTGCAGGATATGTATCAGGAGGATTGGGCGGTGTATATGTTTGACAAACGTCGGTTTGAAAACTCTTTCAATATAAAAACTTTCAGAGATGAAATTTCAGAGGCGAAAAATTTATCATTTCTGGTGAATGCAATTGCCTTTGGGACTTGCCATAAAATGAATTCATATCTGGTTTATGCGCACGAGAGTGAAGAGGCGTTTTATGAAAAAATTCGTTATCGATATGAAAGGGATGTGAAAAAATGGTTTGTGAAAGAGGGTGGTTCTTATCAGTATATAATAGACTGTCTCCCGCAATCGTTTCTTACGTTACTGGAGGCGCAAAATAAACGTGCATTTGCAGCATATATCGATGAAATTACTCGCCTGGGATTTCAGAAAAATATAAAATAGGGGCTAATTGTTTTTGTAACTATTCAGCACATATTAAAATGGCTTAAAAAATGTAAAAAACGATCCGTAACTGTTCAGGTTGCCTTCAGAATTCGTCAGTTTAAGACAGCAAATGTGAGCATATACGTATATGTGTCCATTTGCTAACGCCAAAATGGCGAGTTCTGGAGGTGAGCTAAATAGTTACTTGTTTTTAATAATGCTTTCTCAGGGCTGTAAATAACGTTGCGAAAAGCAGCCCCTACATCAGCAAAGACTGTTTAGTGCTTTCAATCATTTCCTGGTTTTCTTCAATTTCAACAACATTCACCTCGGTATCCATGCCGAGTTTGGAAAACGCGGGTACGCCGGACCAGTCTATCTCTTTTTGTATGTGCCCACCCTGCAATAACGAGACCTGCACCAGGTCGACAAGATTTGCACCCCCTTCATGGTCGTAGTGGAAATTTTCAGCCTGTTTAACCACTTCGGTCATGGCCTTACCAAAATTCCAGGTCTCCAGAATAAGCCCGCCTACGGGGCCCTGTAGTTCTTCAATAATATCCCCTAATGCGTCACTGTTATTGAACAGGTCTTCGTCATCTTCGGCCAGCACCAGAATGGGTAGTGCGCCGATATTATGAATAAGACCGGCGAGTAATGCCTGCTCAGGATTGATACCCGGCACCGTGGTGGCTAGCATACGACAGATTGCTGCGACTTCAACCGAGGTATTCCAGCTACGGCGAAAATGCTCATCTAGTACATCAGAGGTGGCCTGATAAATTTGTTTCATGGCAAGGCTCACCACCAGATCGCGAACCATACGGATGCCCAGGCGAGTAACCGCCATTTGCAAATCTTCTATAGGGTTACGGCTTCTGTATAGCGGGCTGTTTGATACCTGTATTAAGCGAGCAGATAGTGAGGCATCCTGGGTCAGGATATCGGCAATCTGGTGTGCAGAGGTGCTTTCACCTTCCACGGCTTCACGAATTTTAATGGCAACTTCTGGCAGTGTCGGCAGCACCAGTTGATCTGACTCTACGGCGGTTTTGAGTTCACTAAAGAATTGATCGGCTTTTTCAGTCATTGGAAATTCGCTATGTTGAAATGATAATCCTAAATTAATCAGTAGACCGCGCAATAATGCGGTAAGTGGTTGAGAATATTGAATATTATACAATACCTCCATTCACCCGTTCGGTGATGACGCTACACCTCACTAGCACATCATGCGATATTTTGGAGCACGTTTAGCTATGCCAAAAGCACCACTCCTGTGCATCCGCACCCGTGGTATTAGTGCATCCCTGCACGTCACTCGCAAGCGAAGGACTGGGCCATTCACTCCCTTTTTGACTACGCCCATATTTATAAACAGGCTGCTCTCAGAAGCACACTTTAAGGCGTCCAACTGATTATTTTAGGATAATAGAAGTGCGCTTAATGAGTATAGGTGCTATTTAAACAATGCGGTGGTTTCTTCAAATATTAGTTTATTCTCTTCTATGTCCAGTACGCTCGATTGTGTGTCAATGTTCAGCTTGTCAAAAGCGGCAATCTCAGACCAGTTCTCAGGGCAGTCCAGGCCGGTATAAATGCTACCTTCAACAAGCGCAACCTGGATGATATCAATATAATCTGCGGGTCCATCGTGTTTACGCTCAAAATGATAACCCTCACTGGCCACATCAATCATATATTCGGGAAAGTGCCAGTCGCGAAAAATATAAGCGCCAATATCGCCCTGCATACTTTTCACCACTTCATACAATGCACCAGGGTTATCGAAAAGGTCATCATCGTCTTCAGCCATTAATATAATAGGCAGGGCTCCAATGTTGTGTACCAGACCCGCTAGCATCGCCTGTTCTGCATCCAGGTGCTCGGCCTTACTGGCCACTAGTCGTGCGATCGCGGCGGTTTTAATGCTGCTTAGCCAGAGCTCACGAAAACGCTCTGCAATCACATCGTTACTGGCATGATAGAGCTGCTTCATTGACAGGCTCATGATCAGGTTGCGTACCAGTTTAAGCCCGAGGCGGGTGATGGCCATATGGAGATTATCGGTGCTGTGTCGGGTGCGGTACAGGGAGCTGTTGGCCACCTGCAAAAGTCGTACTGACATCGCGGGATCATGGCTGATAACCTCTGCAATTTTATCTGCAGAGGTGTCCTCTTTTTCGCACTCGGCTTTAATTTTCAGTGCAACATCCGGTAATGATGGCAGCAGTAGTTTTTCGGTGGCTACGGCATCTTTTACTTCACTTAGAAACTGATTTATTTTTTCCTGCATGGCACTAGTGCTCTGTCTATACGTTGAGTAAACTGTTGCGGGTTTCATCAAACTGCTGTTGCATGAGGTCATTAAACTGCTGTTCTGATGGGTCCAGTCCTAATTTACTTATAGCAGGTATATCGCTCCTGTCAGTTATTAACTCTGTAGTTGTATGTGATGTATATAGCAAAGCGGCCTGCACAATATCGACATAATCGACAGGGGCGTTATGTGGGCGGTGAAAATCACGCCATTGTCCTACAACATCGATCAGTGTTTGTGGGAAATTCCAGAAACGGAGTATTTTTTCGCCCAATGGCCCCTGGATCTCATTGCAGATATCTGCTAAATTTTCGCCTCCATCAAACAGTGAGGGCTGGCTATTGGTCAGTTCAATGACGGGGAGTGCGCCTATATTGTGTATCAAGCCCGCTAGCATCGCCTGCTCAGGGTTTATCTCTGGGTTTATCAACTCTGGGTTTATCAGCTTTGGGTTTATCCGCTCAGGGTTTACTTTGCTCTGGGTGTTAGCCAGCACTCTGCAGGCAGCGGCAATATCAATACTGATTTGCCAGACTTTTCTAAACTGTGCCTCTACCGCTTTGTTGTGGGTGTTAAAGGCCTGTTTTATGGCGAGCATAATAACCAGATCCTTTACGATGCGAATACCCAGGCGGGTAATGGCCATTTGCAGGTTATCAATTTCACTGCGCGCACGGTAGAGTGGGCTGTTTGCCAGTTGCAGCAAGCGTGCAGACAATGAGGTGTCCTGCACTAACAACTCGGCAATGTCTGCTGCACAGTGCTCGCCTTTTTCAATGGACTGGCGAACGTTAAGTGCGACCTCAGGTAAAGTAGGGAGCTTTATCTGGTCGGTCTCCAGTGCTTTGTAAAGATGCTGTAATACCTGTTGTGCCTGTTCATTCATGGGATTTTTGGTAGTTGTTTCCCCTGAGTGTAGTCAATAATTTCTAATTAATCCCTGGCGATACCCTGCAGATGCAAAGGAGCCCATTATTCAAAATACGCCGTAAAGCCATTTATGTAGGCTCGCCATGCGCATCCCTGCGTCGAGAATTTTAAATAATGGGCATCCTCTGCTGGCGAGGTATTAGTAATGCTTAGGGACGAGAATGAAATAATTTTTATAAGTAGCGCAGAATATTTATTGTAACGACTCACACGATTCAGTATAAAATTTCCCGAAAAATGCGGGCCGTATAAATGCTGGCCGTATAAACGGGCTAACAGGTCCACGGGAAAGGATGCCCGCTATTGAGAGCGCCAGCTCCAGGAATGCGGATACGGATGCGGGTGCCGAGCCTACAGGGATGTATTTACGGCGACTTCTCAATAGTGGGCATTCTTTCCTTTCTATCTATCTATCTATTTCAGTAGTCATTATAACGTTATTTAATTTTCCTCCCTTAGCTTAGTGGCATCTGGCGCGGTGACTATGTTTTTTCTTCGATGCTATAAGGCAGGGATTTTACCGATACCTGAGGGCCATTTTCGTCATGCAGCTGCAAATTGTCTGCTTCGGCATCTGCAATATTAATGACGGCCAATGCGGCATAGCCCCCTTCAGAGTCCACCTGTGCGTTGACGATTTCCCCTGGCCCCTGACCCGAAGTGGAGTCTTTGCTAAAGAGTTTATCGCCAGGGGTTACCGCTTCGCTGGTTTTAATGTGTATGCGGAACATGCGTCTTTTTAGCTTGCCCAGGTATTGCATTCGAGCCACAATTTCCTGTCCGGTGTAGCAGCCTTTGTGGAAGCTCACGCCATTAATAAGCTGCATATTGGTCATCTGTGGCACAAAGGTCTCCGAGGTTTGTGGGTAGATGGTGGGGATGCCTGCCAGTATGTCCAGACCTTCCCAGCAGGCACCTCCTACCGGTGCGCCATTAACATCCAGCTGTCCCCAGAGCGTTTTCATGTCCTGTAGTTCGCCATATATTTCGTAGCGGTGTAGTGTGCCCGCGCATTTGATAATGGTGTAACCGTTTGCCCGGGTCATATCGTCAAAGGAGTCCGGCAGATCTGAGATAATGTCTGATAGCTGTTCACTGGCATCTGGGCCTGATACGCCGATACCCACCAGCGCATTGCTGGCATCTCTTATGCTAACTCTGGACATGAGAACAAACATACTTATGCGCTTGAGGGTCGATTCAAGCTGAGATTGCGGCAGGCGTAAATAAAAGCTTTCATCGCGTTTGAAAACTCTGAAATTTGCCAGCATACGGCCTTTATGGGTGCAGTAGGCGCTTAGCTGACTGTGCTGTTCACTGACATCGCGGATATCGTTGGTTAGCTGCCCCTGTAAAAAATCAGCGCTATCTTCGCCGTCTACGGAAATAAGCCCCTGATGGCTCAGGTCGCACAGGGTCAGGCCACTGTGAATGACGCGTTGCTCACGTTGTGGGTTACCAAAGCTGACGATCTGGTTATCTTCAACTTCTGCCCCTGCATCTTTTAAAAAGTCTAGCCATTCTGGTTTCATGATGTCACCTGTATTAATTTGAACTATGAATGCGGATAGTAGTCATTATTGTAATCTAGTGTCTGTGTATAATTTAGTTTGAATTATGCTCGCAAAATTGCATTATTACACTACACCAGGCGTAGGGGCATCACTATTTTTATACAGAACTGGGAGCGGTTTGCTTAAAACGTCGTCAGAAAAGGCGTCTCATGATTCAAAACTCTCAGTCGTAGGGGTGCTTTTACGGCGCATTTTGTATGCTGGGGCTCTTTTTACATATATAGTGCTAGTATACAGTATGACCTGCTCATTAAGCGGGGCATATATTGTGGCTAAAATATTCATTTATTTCCTGAGTCAGCAAGGGCACTATAAATATAATTATTGTGCATAAATGATAACCTATAATAAATCTTAAAGGGAAAATTGATGGCGGCATTAGATAACAGACCATTTTTTCTTAATTTACTGAAAATCAGGCTCCCGGTCACGGGATATATCTCTATTTTGCACCGCGTCAGTGGCTTGCTAATGTTTTTCGCGATCCCGCTGTCTGTCTACCTGCTGGAGTTATCGCTGCAAAGCCGAGCGGGCTTTAATCAGGTGGTGGAGATACTCAGTTCACCCTTGCTGCAGCTCATTATGCTGATTCTGCTGTGGTCCATCCTGCATCATTTAATTGCCGGTATTCGATTTTTACTCACCGACTTTGATATTGGGCTGGACAAGGCGCAGGCCATTGGAGGTGCGTGGATTGTGTTTGCGCTGGAGGCCATTCTATTTATGATCATTACTGTCAGGGTATTTTTATGAGCTCGCCTGGTTTACAGGGCCTGCGCCCGTGGATGATTCAACGGGTTAGTGCGGTTTATATCGGCTTCTATATTGTTTATCTGGTGGTGCTATTCGCCATTGATAGCCCGTTAAATGCTAATGACTGGGCACACTGGGTAGCCACACCTTATAACAGCATTGCGATTGCACTGTTTTTAATTGCCGTGCTCTGGCATGCCTGGATCGGTGTGCGCGACATTGTGCTGGATTATGTGCCCAATGTGGTCGCTCGGCTGCTGGTATTAACATTAACGGGCGGGGTGATTATCGGTAGTGGCCTGTGGGGGATGAAGGCACTCTTTATGCTGACAACTCAATGAGCCGTGATACCCATTCAATGAATAGCCAATGAATAGCCAATGAATAGCGATACTATGAATAAAAATATAAAGCGTATTGAAGCAATACCCAGAAGACGATTTGACGCCTTAATTATTGGTGCAGGCGGGGGCGGCCTGCGCGCGGCATTGCAACTGGCAGAGTCGGATGCATCCGTGGCGGTTGTTTCCAAAGTGTTTCCAACGCGCTCTCATACGGTGGCCGCCCAGGGCGGGATGAATGCAGCGCTGGCTAATGTGTTGCCGGATAACTGGCACTGGCATATGTTTGATACCGTTAAGGGCAGCGATTACCTGGGGGATCAGGACGCGATTGAGTATATGTGCCGCGCCGCGCCAAAAGCGGTTTATGAAATGGAGCATTTTGGTGTGCCTTTTTCACGCCTGGATAATGGTAAAATCTACCAACGCCCTTTTGGTGGGCAGTCGCAAAATTTTGGCGGCGAGCAGGCGGCAAGAACCTGTGCCGCTGCAGATCGAACCGGGCATGCCATTTTACACAGTTTGTATCAGCAGAATATCCGTGCCAAAACCCATTTTTTTGATGAGTACTTTGCGGTGGATTTATTAAAAGACGAGCAGGGTAATATTCTGGGGGCTTTTGTTTTTGATATCCACAGTGGTGAAGAGTTAATTATCGAAGCAAAAACAACCCTGTTGGCAACCGGGGGTGCTGGGCAGCTTTATCGAACAACGACCAATGCATTAATAAACACCGGCGATGGCATGGGGATGGCTTTGCGCGCGGGTGTGCCATTGCAGGATATGGAGTTTTTCCAGTTTCATCCAACGGGTATCGCCGGGCGAGGTATGTTAATTACGGAAGGGGCCAGAGGCGAAGGCGGGTATCTGGTTAATGAGCACGGCGAGCGATTTATGGAGCGCTATGCGCCAACGGCCAAAGATCTGGCTTCGCGCGATGTGGTGAGCCGTTCGATTTATACCGAAGTAAAGGAGGGGCGAGGCTGTGGCCCCAATAAAGATCATGTACTGCTAAAGCTCGATCACCTGCCAGAGGACGTGCTGCAGTCTCGCCTGCCCGGTATTCGTCAAACCTGTATTACCTTTCTGGGCATTGATCCGGCGGATCAGGCCATACCGGTGTACCCCACGGCGCATTATACTATGGGGGGGATTCCAACAGACCGCCATGGTCAGGTGGTAGTGCCGGTTAAGGATACCCCGGAAGAGCCGGTTATGGGCTTATACGCGGCGGGTGAGTGTGCCTGTGTATCGGTGCATGGGGCCAACCGTCTGGGGGGGAATTCATTGCTGGACATACTGGTATTTGGCCGTTCGGCGGCTAACCACATTATTAAATACCTTGAGGAAAACCGCTTTCATAAAGCGCTGGATAATAAGAGTATTGAGCAGGCCTATGAGCGATTGCATCGCTGGGACACGCCAGGTAAGGCGGGGGGTGAATCAGTTGAAAAAATTCGCCTGGAGCTGCAGAAAATAATGGAGGAGAACTGCGGTGTGTTTAGAACGCAGACGGTTCTGGATGCGGGTGTTAAAGCGGTTTCAGCGCTGGCCGAGCGCCTGAATCAGGTACAGATTATGGACCAGTCTGAGCTGTTTAATACAGCGCGTGTTGAGGCGCTGGAGTTAGAAAATTTAATGGATGTGGCGCTAGCAACCGTGTATTCGGCGGCCGCCAGGCAGGAGAGCCGAGGTGCGCATTCGCGTATAGATTACATGGAACGTGATGATAAAAACTGGATGAAGCACACCCTGTATTTAAAACAGGATCGTAAACTGGATTATAAACCCGTGCGCAGTAAGCCGATGTCGGTGGCGAGTTTTCCACCCAAACCCAGAGTCTATTAATGTGAGGCTACACATAATGTGATGCAACACAGGGGCCAGACTGAATAGCCACACTGAACTGCTCATAAGTTACAGACGCTGAAAGACTTAAAGACTAAAAAAGGCATAGCCTATGCAATTTAGCATTTACAGATATAACCCGGAAACAGATAAACAGCCGTATATGCAGGATTATCAGCTGAAAAATGTAACACCTGAGATGATGTTGCTGGATGTGCTGTTGCTGATAAAAGAGCAGGATCCAACGCTGGGCTTTCGCCGCTCGTGCAGGGAAGGGGTGTGTGGTTCAGATGGGATGAACATTAATGGCACCAATGGTCTGGCCTGCATTACGCCGGCGAGCACGTTAAAGGAGCCGGTCGAGATTCGACCCATGCCCAGGCTGCCGGTGATTCGGGATTTGATCGTTGATATGGAGCAGTTCTATAAGCAGTACCGTGAGGTTAAACCCTATCTTACGGTGAAAGATCCATTGCCTGAAGTCGAACTAAAGCAGTCTCCAGCCGATCGCGAAAAACTGGATGGTTTATATGAGTGTATTCTGTGCGGATGCTGTACAACATCATGCCCATCGTTCTGGTGGAATCCGGAAAAGTTTTTAGGCCCCGCTGCGTTGTTGCAGGCCGCACGTTTTATTAATGATTCACGTGATCAGGCCACAGAGGAGCGTCTGGCCTATCTTGACGATCCGTTTAAACTGTTTCGCTGTCATACCATTATGAACTGTGTGCAGGTGTGCCCGAAAGATTTAAACCCAACGAAGGCGATTAGTGAAATTAAAAAAATTATGGTTAAAAAATCCTTCTGATGGTTGAGCAAACACCACCTCAGAGCAGCATGCCCGATCGAGTGGATTCTGCGCTGCGCTGGCGCTGTCGGCGAGGCATGCTGGAACTGGATATCATGTTGAAGCAGTTTGTTGACAGCCAGTATGTGCTGCTCGATGCAAAGCAGAAAAACAGCTTCGATTTATTGCTCGATTATCCCGATCAGCTCTTATTTGATCTGTTTTTAGGCCATATGCAATCATCCGATAATAACGTATCTGAACTTGTCCAGACAATACGCCAGTCAACTGCTGTTTGAAGTACTGCCTTCAAATATTTATAAAGCGATAGTTTTCGTAGTTTTCTCTATTGCTCTGTCTTGTGTTGCAATGCTAAGTATGGATTTCGCAGTGATTAATTTTGCGGTTATATCTGTGTGTGCCGGTTTTGTGCTTGCTGGTTTCGCCGCTGCAGAATTAAAAAATAATCGAGCGCGTCAATTTCACTGGCGCGAAGATGGTTCGTGGATTATTTATCAGGGAGTGCCGGGAGGAGTGCCGGCGAGTGACAGTGAGCGGGCACAGAGTGAATCGCAATCGTCTCATTGCCTGTATGCACACCTGCTACCCGGGAGTGTGATAACCACGCGTTTTGCGCTGTTAAATTTTAACCTGCATCCCGGGTTGCATCCCAGCTTGCATCCCGGCCTGCATACAGGGGATGAACGGCTAAAACCTGTCGCCTGCAAGTTCAGTCTGTTTTCACTGGCTCACCCATTGCAGGCTTTTTTCTTATATACCTCATGCTGGTTTACACCGCATAACAGAAAATACCTCTCTGTATTATTGTTTGAAGATAATATTGATCGTGAGCCGTTCAGGCAATTGCGGGTCAGGTTAAAAGTTGAGGGTATAAAAAGCATGGCACATGATACACTTTAGTTTATGAGCATAAAGCCTACAAAGCCCCCGCTATCAAAATATCACCTGTCAACATTTCGACAAAAAACCAGCCAGTATGGCTGTGAGGATGTGCTGCCTGTTGATTTTGTGAGCCTGATGGACATGTATGAAGATAATTACATGAAGTTGCGTAAGCTGATCCCTGATCTGTCGGACATTGACGATTGCTGCATATCTGATGTTAAAGCGCATATGAGCTTGCATCTGCAAATTAAAGAGCGCAGTAAATTCACCACTACATTGATGTTGAGCTACTGCTTTGAGGTGGGGGTTGAGCGGCGTATGGAGCCTAATTTAAAAATCCGCATATACCACGATGCAGGGCTGGCTGAGGCTATGTCGGGTAAGTTACATCATGGTCGTCTGGTGCTGGATAATTTGCCCTCAGATGCGCTCAGGCAACGCTGGCAGCTGAATCGCTTCCTGGGCAAGTGGCTGAAGTACTGTCTGCGCCAGAAACATGTGTTTAAACCGGGCCAATTATCCTGTTCCTGATAGCCCAGTTGATAGCCCTGTGCTGAATCGTCAGCGGGTGAATGTATTTTGATTTCACATCCGCATTTTTCTGCTTAAAAAACAAGCACCTCCCCCCTGTCTCCACACAACACACCGATTACCGTTAGGCGCTGATTTATGGTACTATTTCGCCCTTTATATTCCTGATCAGCCCCTGACAGCACGGAGGGCGATGGTCAGGTAAAAATAACCCGAGAATTGAAGGGAAAAAAGCATCATATGGCTGATTTTGCCAAAGAAATAGTCCCCGTCAACTTAGAAGACGAAATGCGCCAGTCCTACCTGGATTACGCGATGAGCGTTATTGTTGGCAGGGCGCTGCCCGATGTGCGCGATGGTTTAAAACCGGTTCATCGACGCGTGCTTTATGCAA
>UOFJ01000558.1_pt1 | contig 18486 bp, 13 predicted proteins | sample 1988251 | NCBI WGS metagenome assembly UOFJ01 (sample SAMEA4712194, study PRJEB27164) | hydrothermal vent metagenome | biome: marine basaltic hydrothermal vent biome; feature: marine hydrothermal vent; material: mineral | place: Pacific Ocean | collected 2011-06-14/2011-07-23 | depth 1689 m
CTCCGAGAAGGGCTTCGGTTTATGAGCCCGCCGAGTAGTCGGTCTCATGGTTGTTGATAACCGAGGGAAGGTCGTAGGTTCAAATCCTGCCCCTGCTACCAAATTTAAAGCAGGTTCATAAATGTGGCTCCGAGAAGGGCTTCGGTTTATGAGCCAGTTAAGTAGTTGCAGTCTCTAGTATGGGTATTATAATCCCGGAGAAGGTTCAGGCTTAAATCCTGTTCACTGCTATATCTATAAAAAAGGCCCCGTACAACGGGGCCTTTTTTGTGCTCAGGACGAGTGGTATTTGAAATGAGTTATGCTGGGTCGTGTTTTTATTAGTTGTGTTCTGTATGCCTGTCTTTGAATGTAACGCTTTGAGTGTTTAAGTTTTATAACAGGGCCGTGCAGCAGAATGTCAGGATAAAAGCCTGGGCTAGCACAGGGATTAATATTTCTGATATATAATATGCATACCACAGCAATATCTGCGGATATTTGTTCAGGATGAAAAGCCAACGGTTTTTTATATTTTAAACGTCGTGATATTTAGATGAGGTCGTTATAAAGCGTGATTGATATCTGGTCAATAATCGAGCCAGTAGTTGAAGGCCTGGGTTATGAGGTGGTTGATATTGAATTCAAACCACACCCGACCAATGGCTTGCTGCGTGTGTATATAGACAGGGAAGGGGGGATACTGCTGGAGGACTGCAGTGCTGTAAGCCGCCAGATTAGCAGTGTGCTTGACGTTGAAGACCCTGTTCCGGGTCAGTATAACCTGGAAATATCTTCGCCAGGAACAGACCGCCCATTGCGCAAAATAGCGGATTTTGAGCGTTTTGCCGGGGAGCAGGTAAAAATCAAATTAACGCTGCCCACGCTTGAGGGGCAGCGTAATTTCACAGGTCGGCTCAAGGGTATGCAGGGTGAGGAAGTCATTCTGGAAATGGACGGCGAAACACATTATTTACTATTAAGCTCAATTGATAAAGCGCGGCTGGTGCCGCGATCATGATTAGTCTTTTTAAGGTTTATGGTTTTTGGAGCCAGACATGAATAAAGAAATTCTCTATGTGGTAGATGCTGTCTCGAATGAGAAGGCAGTGGAAAAAGATGTTATTTTCCAGGCAATTGAAGCCGCCCTTGCCACTGCTAGCCGTAAAAAGCAGGGAAAGGATATTGAAGTTCGCGTAGAGATTGACCGTGAGACGGGCGATTATCAGACGTTTCGTCGTTGGGAAGTGGCTGAAGAGCTGGAAAAGGGGGGGCTGGAGTTTCCTCTTAGGCAAATCACGTTGGAAGCGGCACAAATAGATGAACCTGACATTCAATTTGGCGATTTTGTTGAAGACGATATTCCTTCAGTCGAGTTCGGACGTATTGCAGCACAAACAGCCAAACAGGTTATTGTTCAGAAGGTACGTGAAGCAGAGCGTGCTCGTGTGGTTGAGTCCTATAAAGACAGAGAAGGCGAGCTGGTTATGGGCACGGTCAAGCGTGTAGAGCGTGGCAACGTATATGTAGATCTTGGCGATAATGTTGAAGCGTTTATTTCCCGTGAAGATGTTATTCCCAGAGAAATCGTACGCCCAGGTGACCGGCTACGGGGCTATTTAAGAGAAGTGCGCTCAGAGGCGCGTGGCCCGCAATTGTTTATTAGCCGAACAGATTCCGAGTTTCTGGTTGAGTTGTTTAAACTGGAAGTGCCTGAAGTGGGCCAGGGTCTGATTGAAATTGTTTCAGGCTCCAGAGACCCAGGTTCTCGTGCCAAAATCGCCGTTAAATCAAATGATAATCGTATGGACCCAGTGGGTGCATGTGTCGGTATGCGGGGTTCTCGGGTGCAGTCGGTATCCAATGAGCTGGCCGGTGAGCGCGTTGATATTATTCTCTGGGATGAAAATCCTGCGCAGTTTGTTATCAATTCAATGTCGCCTGCTGAAGTGGTGTCAATTGTTGTAGACGAGGATGCTCACTCCATGGATCTGGCCGTTGAGGATGAAAAACTATCCCAGGCAATAGGCAAGGGTGGGCAAAATATTCGTATGGCCAGTCAGTTAACGGGCTGGGATCTGAATATTATGTCAACCAACGATATGGATGAAAAATCTGAAACAGAAAGCCGTACGCTGGTTGAGCTGTTTATGAAGCAGCTGGATGTTGATGAAGAGGTTGCGGTTATTCTGGCAGCAGAAGGTTTTTCCAGTATTGAAGAAGTCGCTTATGTGCCAGAAAGTGAATTTCTGAGTATCGATGAGTTTGATGAGGGTATCGTGGCGGAGCTTCGCGGCAGAGCCAGAGATGCACTGCTAATGAAAGCAATCAGTCAGGAAGAGTCGGTTGAGGATCAGCCAAAGCAGGATTTGCTGGAAATGGAGGGAATGGATGAAGCGCTTGCTAAAAAGCTGGCATCAAAAGGTGTTTGCAGCATGGAAGACCTGGCGGAACAGGCAGTGGATGAATTAATTGAAATTGAAGAAATGACAGAAGAGCGGGCCAGTTCATTAATCATGACAGCACGCGCACCGTGGTTTGAAAACCAGGATGAGGCAAACCAGTAACACTGGGGGAGGCAACACATATGTCTAAAGTTACAGTTAAGCAGCTCTCAGAAGTCGTTGGAGCACCCGTAGATCGGTTGTTAGAACAACTGAAAGATGCGGGTATTGAAGCAGTAAGTGCCGATACAGAGATAACAGATGATCAGAAATTTAAACTGCTGGATCATCTGCGCAGCAGCCATGGTAAAACAACGCCAGGCAGCACGGGCAAAGCGAAAATTACGCTAAAGCGAAAAACCAGCACAGAATTAAAAAGTGATGGTATAAAATCGGTTAACGTTGAGGTGCGCAAAAAACGCAGCTTTGCCAAAGTAAACGATGCGGATGAGGCCAAAGAGAAAGAAAAAGCTGAAATTCAGCGTCTGATGGCAGAAAAAGAAGCACGGGAAGCGCAGAGAGAAAAAGCCGAAGAGGCCTCTATTCAGAAGTCCAGAGATGCAGCAAAGCAGCGTGAAGAGCAGGCGCTGGCTGAAAAAGCAGCTGAAGAAAAGTCTCACCAGCAGGCTGAGCAGAAACCACAGGTGGCGGTATCAGAAAAGACAGCCGCAAAATCTGATAAACCCGGTACAGGTAAGCCCGGTACAGATAAAACCCCTCAGGGTGCAGCAAAGACGGCGGGTAAAACTGACGGAAAAACGGATGCGAAAACAGCGCGTAAGGGCAAAGCGCATAAAGCCGGTGGTGACAAAACGCGATATGGCAGAAAAGAGCTGCACGTGGCTTCCGGTAAAGGCGGCTCGCGGCACAAGAAGCCAAGTCGCAAGGTGCTGGCAGCAAAAAATGCTGAGAGCAAGCATGCATTTGCAAAACCCGTAGATAAAATTACCTATGATGTAGATGTGCCAGAAACGATTAAAGTCTCAGATCTGGCACTCAAAATGTCGATGAAAGCCGGCGAAATGATCAAGATCATGATGAAAATGGGCGTTATGGCGACCATTAACCAGGTGATTGATCAGGATACGGGCATTCTTATTGTTGAAGAATGTGGCCATAAGGCGATTGCATCATCAGCAGATGACCGTGAGAATGTTTTGCTGGCATCGGCGAGTGATGAGTTGCATGATGAGCAGCCGCGCCCCCCTGTGGTAACCATTATGGGCCATGTAGATCATGGTAAAACATCCTTGCTCGACTACATTCGTGAATCGAAGGTAACCTCTGGTGAAGCCGGTGGCATTACTCAGCACATTGGTGCATATCATGTGCAAACGGATATGGGCGTTATTACGTTCCTGGATACACCTGGCCATGCCGCGTTTACCGCGATGCGTGCACGAGGTGCTCAGGCAACGGATATTGTTATTCTGGTGGTGGCAGCGGATGATGGCGTTATGCCACAGACGATCGAAGCTATTCAGCATGCAAAGGCTGCGGGTGTGCCATTGATTGTTGCGGTGAACAAAATTGATAAGGAAGATGCCGATCCAGACAAGGTAAAAACTGAGCTGGGCAGTCATGAAGTTATTCCCGATGACTGGGGTGGCGACAATATTTTTGTAAATGTGTCCGCTAAAACAGGCGAAGGTATTGATGCCCTGCTCGAAGCGATTAACCTGACAGCTGAAGTAATGGAGTTGTCAGCCGAAACAAAAGGCCATGCCCAGGGACTGGTTATTGAAGCGACGCTGGATAAAGGTCGTGGTGTTACCACCACTGTATTAGTTCAGAAAGGCAGTCTGAGAAAAGGCGATACATTGCTTGCTGGCCAGGAATATGGCCGCGTACGGGCGATGTTTGATGAAAATGGCCAACAGATTGATGAAGCGGGTCCTTCAATACCGGTGGTTGTACTGGGTTTATCCTCCACACCTTCAGCAGGTGACCCGATTCAGGTGATGAGCGATGAGCGTGATGCGCGTGAGCTGGCGGCCAGTCGAAACGATAAACAACGCGACATTCGCTTTGCCGCACAGCAGCAGGCCAAGCTCGATTCATTGTTCACCAATTTGGGCAAAGGCGAAGTTAAACTCCTGAGAGTCCTGCTTAAAACTGATGTTCAGGGGAGTCTTGAAGCGATTCGTGACTCATTAATGAAACTGGCTGCGGATAATGAAGAAGTCGATGTTGCGATTGTAGGCTCTGGTGTTGGGGGTATTAATGAGACCGATATTAGCCTTGCGGTAGCGTCTAACGCTGTGGTGCTTGGATTCAATGTGCGTGCAGATGCAGCAGCCAGAAAGTCTGTTGCTGAGCGCGGTGTTGACATGCGCTACTACAGCGTGATTTACGACCTGATAGACAGCGTTAAGCTGGCACTGACCGGTATGCTTTCGGCGAAGTACCGAGAAGACATTATTGGTCTTGCCGAGGTAAAAGACATTTTCAACTCGCCTAAATTTGGCCTGATTGCAGGCTCTATTGTGACAGAGGGAACCATTAAACGTAGTCAGCCTATTCGGGTACTGCGCGAGAATGTGGTGATCTATGAAGGAGAGCTTGAATCATTGCGCCGCTTTAAAGATGCGGTTGAAGAGGTTCGCAGCGGTACCGAATGCGGTATTGGGGTGAAAAACTACAATGATGTGAAGGTGGGTGATCAGATTGAGGTCTTTGAGCGTGTTGAAATGGAGCGTGTACTGTAAGGTGGTAGTTTGCCCAGGTAATATTTCGGGTAATGTCCCGAGTAATATCCCGGGCGATAACTCGAAATAACTTATGCCGAAAGAATATTCCCGATCACAACGCATGGCCGAGCAGGTTCGTCGAGAGCTGGCAGAGCTGGTGCGTGATGAAATTAAAGATCCGCGTGTTAGCTGGGTGTCATTTACTGCAGTTAAGGTCAGTCGTGATTTAAGCAATGCGGTTATCTACATTAGCGTGCTCAATGACGAAGAGCGTGAGCCCGCCGTGCAGGCGCTCAATAATGCAGCTGGTTTTTTGCGCCGACAGTTGTCTGCGCGCATTCGCTCACGCATTGTGCCTTCTCTGAGGTTTGTATATGATGTGAGTATCGAGCGGGGTACTTCAATGGAGTCATTAATTGCCAAAGCACGCTCTACGGATGCGGATGCAACGGATGAGTAGCAATACAGCAGCGTGCTCCTGTTTTCTGTGCTAAGAGGTTTACAGATTTATTTCTTTCAGGTTGTTTTTCATGGGTCGTAGAAAAAATAAAGGTCGTGCTGTTCACGGTGTGTTGCTGCTGGATAAGCCGCTTAAAATTTCATCAAATCATGCGTTACAGAAAGTTAAGCGCTTGTTTAATGCAGCAAAAGCCGGACACACTGGCAGCCTTGACCCGTTAGCCAGCGGTATGCTGCCCATTTGTCTGGGAGAGGCAACCAAAATTTCTGCTTTTCTTCTCGATGCCGATAAAACCTATCGTTTTAAGTGCAAACTGGGAGAAAAAACCGCCACTGGCGATGCAGAAGGCGAGGTGATTGAGCGTCGTCCATACGCGCATATTCAGCGTGAAGATATTGAAAAACACCTGGCATCGCTGCGTGGCGACATCATGCAGGTGCCGCCGATGTACTCGGCCTTAAAGAAAGACGGTCAGCGGCTGTATGATCTTGCTCGTCAGGGCATTGAAGTGGAGCGCAAGCCACGCCCTGTTAGCATCTATTCTCTGCAAATACTGTCATTTGAAAATGCAGAAGTAGAATTGCTGGCGCGCTGTTCCAAAGGCACTTATGTGCGTACACTGGCAGAAGATCTGGGTGAAATGCTCGGTTGTGGTGCCTATGTAAGTGAGCTGAGGCGTACATCTGTCGGGCCCTTTAAAGCCGAAATGGTCTCCATGGAGACGCTTGAAGCGCTGGCAGAACAGGGCGATAGAGAAGGTGTATATACATTGGATGCACTATTGCTGGGTATAGATACCGGCATTGAAGACTGGCCAAAGGTTGAGCTGGATACCGACAGTGCCTATTATATTAAACTGGGACAGCCCGTACAGGTGTCTCGTGCACCCACTGAGGGTAATGTCAGAATTTATTCAGACAGTCATTTCATTGGAACAGGTATTATTCAGGATGATGGTCGAGTTGCGCCTAAACGGATGATGAATCTTTAGCTGGGATGCAAACCAATGTAGGATGTGCCAGAAAGTAAAGAGTCTACTGAAATAAATGAGAAGGATAGCCACAATTGAGAAGCGTCAGCCGCAGGGATGTATTTACGATGACTTCTGAATAGTGGGTGTCCTTTTCAATCGATATTGCTAATATGTACGTTTTAGCACTGTTGTTCGAGTGAATAAGTCGCAAATATCGGAATCTGTGCAATATTAGCGCTAATCCACTCATTTAAGCGTTTGTCACGTCAATAAAACGTGATAAAATCCACAATCTTTTTTTGAGGCAAACTGAGTCAGGAGTTTTGACTATGTCAATGACAGCGACAGCAAAAGCTGAAGTCGTAACTAAATACGCACGCAAATCGGGTGATACCGGATCACCAGAAGTACAGGTCGCCCTGTTAACATCACGAATTGTTCAGTTAACAGAGCACTTTAAAGAGCACAAGCAGGATCATCATTCTCGCCGTGGTCTTTTACGAATGGTAAACCAGCGGCGTAAGCTGCTGGATTACCTGAAGTCAAAAAATACAGATCGTTATAAAGATCTGATTTCAAATCTTGGCTTGCGCCGTTAAATAAATCAGATATATAGGGTATAACCTGTGACTGTAATTAAAAAATCGTTTCAATTTGGGGACCATAATATAAGCATAGAAACCGGTGAGATTGCTCGCCAGGCTTCAGGTGCGGTTATGGTTGATATGGATGGTACCGTAGTAATGGTTACCGCCGTAGCGGTAAAGGGTGGAGAGCCCAGGGACTTCTTTCCCCTGACAGTGAACTATCAGGAGCGTACTTACGCAGCGGGTAAAATTCCGGGAAGTTTTTTCAAGCGTGAAGGCCGCCCATCAGAAAAAGAGACACTGACCAGTCGCCTCATAGACCGACCTATACGTCCTCTTTTTCCCAAAGGTTATACCAGTGAAGTTCAGGTGATAGCGACAGTCATGTCACTTAACCCTGAAATTGATCCGGATATTGCGGCACTGATTGGTACATCTGCCGCGCTGGCTATTTCGGGCGCGCCTTTTGCGGGTCCAGTGGGTGCCTGTCGAGTGGGTTATATTGACGGCGAATACGTTCTGAACCCAACCTTCTCGCAGCTGGCTGAGTCTCAGCTGGATCTGGTTGTTGCGGGTACAGATGAAGCCGTTTTAATGGTTGAGTCAGAAGCCGACCAGTTATCCGAAGAGGTGATGCTCAATGCGGTGATGTTTGGCCACGAGCAGTTCCAGGTGGTTATCGACACCATTAAAGAGCTGGCGGCACAAGTGAATACCCCTGCAATGGAATGGGCCCCACCCGAGGTTAACGAAGATTTAATTAAGCAGGTTACAGACACGGTAACGGCTGATTTAACGACAGCCTACCAGATATCTGAAAAACTGGAGCGCTATGGCGCAATTGATAAGGTACGCGATAGTGTGTATGAAAAGCTTGTTTCAGATGATGGCTTTAGTAAAGATGATGTAAAAGGTGCGTTCTACAAAGTAGAAAAGCGCATTGTACGTAGCCGCATCATCTCGGGTGAAAAACGCATTGATGGCCGTAATGTCGATGATGTTCGCCCCATCTCTGTACGCATAGGTGTACTGCCGCGTACGCATGGTTCAGCGTTGTTTACACGGGGTGAAACTCAGGCTGTGGTTGTTACCACTTTGGGAACATCACGGGATGCACAGAAAATTGATGCATTAGAAGGCCCAACGACCGACAGCTTTATGCTGCATTACAACTTTCCTCCCTTCTCAGTCGGTGAGGCGGGTCGAGTCGGCACACCGGGGCGTCGTGAAATTGGTCATGGGCGTCTGGCCAAGCGCGGTGTTTTAGCCTGTATGCCGAGCACAGAAGAATTTCCTTACTCCATTCGTGTTGTATCTGAAATAACAGAATCAAATGGTTCAAGCTCAATGGCCTCCGTTTGCGGTACATCACTGGCATTAATGGATGCCGGTGTACCGGTGAAAACCCCTATTGCAGGTATTGCCATGGGACTGGTTAAAGAAGGTGAAAAATACGCGGTATTAAGCGATATCCTGGGTGATGAAGATCATCTTGGCGATATGGACTTTAAAGTAGCGGGTACTGAAAACGGAATTAATGCCCTGCAAATGGATATTAAAATTACCGGTATCACAAAAGATATTATGCAAAAAGCACTGGAGCAGGCGAAAGTCGGCAGGCTGTTTATTCTGGGTGAAATGAACAAGGTGATTTCAGAGCCCAGCACTGAAATGTCTCATTATGCGCCGCGCTATCTGCAGATGAAAATCAACCCTGAAAAAATTCGCGATGTGATTGGTAAAGGTGGCGCTGTCATCAAATCCATTACAGAAGAAACAGGGGTTACCATCGACATAGACGATGATGGTAATGTGAAAATTGCATCCAGTGATTTTGATGCGGCAGAAGCAGCAAAAGTGCGTATTGAGCAAATTACAGCAGAGGCCGAAGTGGGTAAAATCTACGAAGGCACGGTGATCAAGATAATGGACTTTGGTGCATTTGTACGTATATTGCCAAACAAGGAAGGCCTGGTGCACATTTCTCAAATATGCGAAGAGCGTGTTGAGAAAGTGAGCGACAAGCTTTCTGAGGGTGAGACCATACAGGTTAAAGTGCTGGAAATTGATCGCCAGGGCCGAATTCGCCTCAGCATGAAAGCTGTTAGTGAGGCCGGCGAAGCTTAAATTTATATTGAGCTTTATCTGTTTTAGCAAAAAAAGGGCTTTTAGCCCTTTTTTTGTGCCCTGAATAAACCTAATCCTGACTTAGTGAGACACCCATCGTAATGGCATTAATATAAATATATCCGCATACACCAATAAACCGGCTTCTTACTGTGGGTGTCTCAGTAAGAGCCAATGTAGGTGTTGGTGAAGCTCTGGAATGCTTATTTAATGATTGCTGGCCTGATTTTATTCAGAGAAAACTGGATGAGCTGAGTGATTGTGCTGAATAGTTACCAAAAAATTTAATAAAAATTGACTGTTTTCTGTCTTCATTAAGTTGAGTGTCTCAATAGGTCATATTTAACTTACAGCAATTACACAGAATTATTTGCACCGTCCAGTAAATCCATACTGGGCCTGTCCGACAAACGGTTCAGATTGTGGTTCGTTCCTCACACAATCTAACCTTATTCGTTAGAATTATCTCCGTCCAATATAAGATTATTATTAGCGTCAATAAAAAAACTTCCAAATAATGTCAATGATCGAATATTACCCCCAGAATAACATGCGAGATCAGAGCTTATTCTATATTTACCTGGCAAAATCTCCATGGGCTCCACACTAGTTTCAAATTCAGGCGATTTATCCCCATACTTTAGGGGGAAGTCTTGTGAAGCATCCTCCTTACTTACTCTTTTTTTGCGTACTATCCTCCATGCTCTACGGTGCTCTTTTTTTCCTATGTACTCAATTCCAAAACTATGCACATAAACATGCCCGTCACATATCTTTAAAATTTCATTACTTTTAAAAATCAAATGGCCATCATTTTTAATGGTATCTATAACGTAATATTTCTTACATCCGTAAATTCCATTCACATATATACAAAGAAACAAGGCATAAAGTAAGTTTTTAATCATGATATTAATTTTCTTTCGGGTAAGAAGGCTTAGATAAAAATTTTGACAGGACTGATTGATACAATTTATCTATTTCAGCCTCACTTTCTTTATTTTGCAAATATTCTGTTCTTCTCTGAATACCTAAATACAATACCCGAACATAATCTTCTATAATTTGTGCTTGCTGCTCCATTCTATAATCCAGCAAATCTTTTTTAGCATCAAGCGTATATTTATATGCCTCATTATAATTGAAACCATGTCTTATCGAGTTAGCAATCGCTGAAAGTACAGGATTCAACACGCCATTATGCTTTTGCCATACATGAACCATTTCATGAATAAAGAATGCTTTCTGTTCAGGCCAGACCACAGTATTCCCATAATCTTTGATTATTTCACCATCTATATAAATATTTCCATTTGGCGTCATACCACTATGATCGGGTTGAAAAAATGCATATTTTTCGTGATAAACTTTCACGTCTATGTATAGAATTGAACCTCCAAATATTTTAGTAGCAAAGAGTATTTCATTAGGTGTTAATTTTCGATAGTCCATTAATTTTCCTGCATTTTAAAAGCTGCAATTTAGCGCAACTTATTGATGATGACAAGTAAATTGGTTGAATAATTCTAACGCCATAAATAACCAGACGGAAGCCCGGACAGAAAGCTAATTTTACTCTGTTTAGAAGTGAACTGCAAATAGAGTAGTTCAAGCTGCGGGCTTTCGGTCTGAGTTAATTGCCCTGGTACGCCCAGCAGGGGCGTGAACTTATGAGGTGAAAGTCCTCTGTAGGAGATTCACGGGACTTAGTGGGACTTAGTGAGACGCCATCGTAATGGCATCAAAGAAGCTTACTGAGACACCCACAGTAAGAAACCGGGTTATTAGAATACTCTAATATATCAATATTTTTATCGCTACGATGAGTGTCTCGTTAAGATACTAGCGCGCTTAATAATGGGATACTTTCCATATGTAGCGCTAGTCAGTCCTCTGCACTTGATTGGCTGTGCGTGTATTCTGAAATTATCGTTAACTACCTGGATGAAAGCCTGAAAAAGGAGGACTAACGACTCTATAATCAGTCAAGGAGGACTAACGACTCTATAATCAGTCGTTGTTTCAAATATAATCAAGGTAACTTACTGGTATTGACTCTATTGCCTGGAGGTGCCACGATGAGCGGGTGTGGACATTAAACTGGGATTTTTATAATGGTGTCTGAAAGCCACTGTTTTATGTACTAATCCACACACAACGAGATTGAAAAAATACGGCTAAATAGATATTTATGCCAGCAATAAACTGTATTTTATTAAAAATATAGATGTTAGCGCCATTAATTAAGATAACTTCTCAAATAAAGGCCATAAACACTTGATTTAAATAAATAAAATTATATGATATAACTAATGTGACTATCAGTAATGTGAGTTACTCGTCGGAAATCAGTATTTTTATGTGTTTTAATTCAGAGTGTATGGGAAACAGGAACGTATTATGCGCAGATTAGCAGCCGCCTTTATAGTATTTTTACAGTTAATAGCCTGCTCGGTTTTAGCTGAAAATGTAAGCAAAGAGCAGATTAAAGGCCTTGATGAACAGGTGCAGGACATTAAAAAGGATGTTATAGATCTGACAGCAGATCTGCTGCAGCTTGAAGAAAGGCTGCTTTATCCCTCCAATAGTCAGTTTGCGCTATTTGTCTCGCTTGATGTGGGCGAGGCTGACAGTGAAGATGATAAGGAAGGTCTACGTCTGGATTCAATTCAAATTAAACTTGAGAATAAAGTACTGATACATCACCTGTATACTTTTCGGGAGTTAGAAGCCATGAGAAAAGGCGGTGTACAGAAAATATATACGGGTAATATAAAAACAGGTGAGCATGAGCTGGTCATAAGCTATGCAGCAAAAGCCGCCAGTGGTGGGGAGATGAAACGCAGCACCCGCTACACACTTAAAAAGGATGTGGGGCCCAAATTTGTAGAAATTAAAATTGGCGGTGAAGATTCAGGTGAGCAGGGTATGGTGTTTAAAGACTGGTAGCCCATGTAGAGTATTTGCTGCAATATGCATTGCAATAACCCCCCGATGATCCACCCCGATGTCCACCCCGGTGATCCATTAGAAAAACGCGGGAACAGACTCAGGAATAGATTCAGGAACAGACCTCGAAATATGCAACGGATTTTATACATCTTTGTGCTCTCGCTGTTTACATTTAGCGTAGCGGCAGAAAACACACTGGATAAAGCGCCTGAATTAAAAGATATCTTTTATGGTGAGTCGCTTTACTACGCATTCCAGAACCGGCATTTCGACGCCATCAGTAAACTCGATGCCGAATTAGGTCAGCACTATAAGCTCGATAATCCTTCGCTAGACCCTTTCAATCAGCAAATTAACCACGCAGAGTTTTCTGTAGGCAGTTTTGAGCTGGCCTATCGTATGCACCAGCGTGCGGGGCGGGCAATCAGGGCAATTTATGAATCGAGCCTTGATCAGCAAATAAAAAATGAAGCAGCCTATCGACTGGCAAAAATTTACTATCAGAAAAATCAACCCGAAAATGCACTTGAAATCCTGCAGAAAATAACCGGTGGGATGGCCGATGAACTACGCGTAGATGAGCTTTTTCTACGTGCCCAGGTGTATATTTCTAGCGGCAAATTTGGCGATGCAATCGACATACTCCAGAGCATAGAAGATGACGAAAAATACACAGGCTTCACCTTATATAACTTGGGTATTGCCTACATTCATAATAATGAAGAGGAAAAAGCGGTCTCAACATTCGATAAAATGGGCAAAATCAAAAGTGATGATCGCGCAGTATTAGCACTTAAAGATAAAGCCAATCTAACCCTTGCGGGGCGCATGCTTGAAAAAGGCTCGCCAGAGCTGGCAAGGCAATACTTTAGCCGGGTTCGCCTGAAAGGCCCCTTTGCCAACCGTGCGTTACTGGGTTCAGGCTGGGCCAGTGCATCCCTGGGTGACTACAGAAAAGCCCTGGTTCCCTGGAAAATACTGCATGATCGTGAAGTCACCAATGCCTCTGTTCAGGAAGCCATGCTGGCAGTCCCCTACGCCTTTGGCAAGCTCGACTACTACGGCCAGGCTGCCTTATCTTATGGTAAGGCGATGGAGAATTTTGGTAACGAAGTAGACCGCCTTGAGCAATCTATAAAAAGTGTCAGAGAAGGGCATTTTCTAAAAGCGGTTATCAGTAAGCAGGGCGAGCGAGATAAGAACTGGTTGCACAATTTAAGGGATTTGCCCGAAACACCGGAAACCCGTTATTTTATGTCATTAATGGCCTCCAACGATTTTCACCAGTCATTAAAAAACTACCATGATCTTGCTGATCTACGATCCGGCCTGGCCTACTGGCTGGCGAGCCTGGATGTTTATGTAGAGCTAATTGAATTAAGACGCCAGTACTACGAGCCACTATTGCCTGTGGTAGAGAAAAAATTTAAAAAACTCGATGCTCGTATCCGTCTGCGCATAGAACAGCGCAACCGACTGGATCAGCGTTTAAAGTCGATGGTAATCTCGCGCCGCCCAGATTATCTGGCAACGGGCGAAGAGCGAGGCATGCTCGATAAGTTAAATAAAATAGAGCTGTATTTATCTAATCATCCACAGAAAAAAACAGCGCAGGTGAGCGAGCGAGTCAAACGCTTAAAAGGTGTACTTCACTGGCAGGTCACCAGCGCCTATAACGCGCGTTTAACCACCGCATATAAAGAAATGCGCAAGCTGGATATCTACATAAAAAAACTCAATACAGCCTATGAGTCTTTTGTGCGTACACGCCAGAGCGCGACGCAAAGCTATAGAAATTATAAAATTCCTATCAGACAGCTAAAAACCCGTATCCAGGAAAAACAGATAAAAGTGAATGCCATTATGGCTCGGCAGGGCCGCCAGATTGAAAATATGGCGGTTAATGAACTGGAACGCCGGCGTAACCTGCTAGAAGAATATCAGATTAAAGCCCGCTTTGCGCTGGCAGAAAGCTATGATCGGGCAAGCAAAAAACAGCAGAGAAAGCTGGAAAAAGACATGCGCCTGAAAATGCAGCAGAAAAAATCGGCTGATAAGGCCAGCAGTGAAAAAGTCGATAGCAAAAAAGCTGACAGCAAAAAAGCCGAACCTGGGCATGTTGTACACAAGCATGATCCGAACGAAGGTCGTTTGAAAAGAATAGAACCCGATACCGAAAAGGACGCAGTAAAATGACAGGCGGTCGTTTAAATAATCAGCTGTATCAGGGTGTGTTGCGCCAGAATGTGTTCCTTATGGGATTGTTTATATTGATGGCAATATTTTTGTCGTCCTGCACCACCAGCCCCGATAAAGAAACACTGTCCAGTCTGGATGAAGTAGAGCTGGATTTAAAAGAAGCAGAAATTATTGGTAGTCTCGACAAAGCGATGCAAAGCTATCAGAAGTTTCTTAACGAAACCCCGGAAACTGAAATGACTCCGGAGGCGCTGCGTCGTCTGGCAGATTTGAAAATAGAGAAAGAGTACGGTGTATTTAACGAAGAACCTGCTACAGAAAAACCCATTGGCGCTGCAGCTGAAAAAATTGGCAATGAAGATGTATCCGCTGCGCAGACAGATCTGGGGGGTGTAGTACCCACAACAAAAGCGCAAACAATATCCACTACCTCGCTCTCAGATACAGAAGCACAGATTGCGGCCAGCGCTAAAAATCAGTCTATTGCCGATATTAGCGAGCCTGAAAAAGCGTTTCAGAAAAGGGCCAGTAAAAAAACCGATTTAAACGCCGTGGCGGGAAAAGAAGGTACGGGTAAAAAGGCAATAGCGCAGGATAGTGCAACAGCGGATGAGCTGCAAACAGCAGGTGCCATGGAGGCAATAGAGCTTTATAAAGGCCTGTTAGTAAAATACCCCTTATATGAGCGTAACGACCAGGTGCTTTATCAACTGTCGCGTGCCTATGAGGAAACCGGGCAACTTGAAAAAGCCATGGGCATACTCAATAAACTGGTTAAAACCTATCCGGATTCCAGGCATATAGATGAGGCGCAGTTCAGGCGTGCGGAGTACTTCTTTACAAGAAAAAAATATCTTGATTCGGAAGAGGCCTACCAGGCGGTGATTGATTTTGGTATTAGCTCCGCATTCTATGATCTGGCATTGTATAAACAGGGCTGGGCATTTTTCAAGCAGGAGCTTTATGAATACGCGCTAAATGATTTTATTGCCCTGCTGGATTATAAAATATCAATTGGCTACGATTTTGAACAGGTGATAGATAAAATAGAGCGCAAGCGCATAGATGATGCTTATCGCGTTATTAGCCTGAGTTTTTCTTATCTGGGTGGGCCTGAAGAGGTACTTGCCTATTTTGAAAAGCACGGATCTCGCCAGTATGAAGCCAGTATATACAGCCATCTGGGTGAGTACTATCTGGATAAACGGCGCTACTCAGATGCTGCAAATTCCTATAATGCCTATGTCGAGCGCAACCCGCTAAACAAAGTTTCGCCACATTTTCACGTGCGTGTCATTGAAATTTATCTGCAGGGTGGTTTCCCTAAGCTGGTAGTTGAATCGAAAAAGAACTTTTCATCCACCTATGGTTTAAGAGCCAATTACTGGACGTACTTTGATATTGGTAATTATCCCGATATTGTGGTGTTTCTGAAAGCTAATTTAACCGATCTGGCCAACCACTATCATGCGCTTTATCAGAATAAACGCCTGAGAAAAACCAGAGAAGAAAATTTTGCACAGGCCACACGCTGGTATCGAGAATTTCTGGATTCATTTCCAGAGGATGCTCAGGCCCCAGGCATCAACTTTCAGCTAGCCGATCTGCTGCTTGAAAATAAAGATTTCAGGGGAGCCGCACTTGAGTATGAACGCACCTCCTATAACTACGCAGCGCATGATAAATCGTCCCAGGCAGGCTATGCGGCGGTGTATTCATACCGGGAATACCTTAAAAAGGCAGCTCAGGCGCAGCGCAACAGTATCAAACAGGAGGTGATTAGAAGCTCATTAAAATTTGCCGAAACCTACCCGCAGCATAAAAATGCCGCACCTGTGCTGGTTGCCGCAACCGACGATCTGTATAGCATTAAAGACTATGCAATGGCGATTAAAACAGGGCGTAGAGTGATCGAAAACTACCCGAATATTGAGGTCAAATACACCCGTTCTGCCTGGTTAGTGGTGTCCCATGCATCACTGGACACCGCCTTATACAGCGAGGCTGAAATTGCCTACCAGAAAGTACTGTCTATGACCGCACAGGATCATAAAAACAGACATAAACTGATTGAAAATCTCGCTGCATCCATTTATAAGCAGGGCGAGCAGGCACGTAAACTGCTGGATAACCGAGCGGCGGCTAATCACTTCCTGCGTGTGGCGAAGGTCGCGCCCACAGCAAAAATAAGGCCTACTGCAGACTATGATGCCGCTGCTGCGTTAATTACCCTGAAAGCATGGGTGCAAGCGGCCAGTGTGCTGGAAGGGTTCAGACAGCAGTTTGCAACGCATAAACTATTGCCTGATGTGACTAAAAAACTGGCGGTGGTGTACAAGGAAGATGGCAAACTATTACTTTCTGCAGCGGAATTTGAGCGTATAGAAAAAGAATCCAAAAACGATTCAGAACGTCGTGAAGCACTGGAGCAGGCAGCAGAATTATACGAAACAGCAAAAAATATGGACAAAGCACTCGCAGTTTATACGCGTTATGTGAAGTACTTCCCAAAACCAGTCGAGCAATCTCTTGAAGTCCGTAGCAAAATAGCAGACATATATAAAAAGAAAAACGACAAGAAGCGTTACACCAAACAATTGCAGTTAATTGTTGCAATTGATCTTAAAGCGGGAAAGGAGAGAACCGATCGTACAAAATATCTGGCAGCCACATCATCGTTGATACTCGCACAAACGGGTATAAGACGTTTTAAGGCGGTTGAGCTGGTAAAACCATTCAAAAAGAATTTCACTAAGAAGAAAAAGCGGATGAAATCCGTTATTGCTACGCTCACCTCGTTAGTGGATTATGAAGTCGGTCTGGTAACAGCCGCAGCAACCTATGAAATTGCTGAAATATATTATCATTTTAGCACGGCACTCATCAATTCAGAGCGCCCCAGTAATTTAAATGCACAACAGCTTGAAGAATATGAACTTGTACTTGATGAGCAGGCCTATCCCTTTGAAGAACAGGCCATTTCAGTGCATGAAAAGAATACGGAATTACTGGATCTGGGTATTTACAATGAATGGATTGATAAAAGTATCGCTAAACTTGCATTGCTACTACCCGCACGTTATGCCAAACCAGAAGAGGTTGCAGCGTATATAGAAACGATTCAGCCGATTATCAAAGTGATTAAACCGCTGCCGGTTAATCCAGCAGCCGTATCTGGCGTATCCAGTGTGGTTCCTGAACCATCTACAGCAGCAAAGCCGGAGCCTGCAACTGTGCAGCCAGCCATAGAAACACCAGCCATAGAAACTGAAGTGGCCGATGAGGTGAGTACAGAGGAAGCGGATGCGGATGCTAAGGCAGAAGCAGAAGCAGAAGCAGAAGATGATTCTGTAATTCAGGGCAACCAGACCTTGCGGCTGAGTTTGCACTACCAGGGGGTGGCCTGAAATGAGATTTAAGTTCATTTACACGCTAAAGTTGCTGCCTGTACTGGTATCGGTTTTTTTACTGTTCTCATGTACATCAGAGCCGGTAAAGAAAGCGCCTGATCCGGCACAGAAAAAGCAAGTGGTTATCGTGATAGATGCAGCGGTTAAAACACAGTTTAGTACGGCCCTGTTTGCATTAAAGGCCGAAAATTATGCTGAGGCAATACGTATTTTAGAAAAGCTGATAAGCGTAGAGAAACGCATGCCAGCACCTTACATTAATCTGGCAATGGCGTATGCTAAAACAGGTGAACAGAAAAAAGCCGAAGTTTATCTGCTGGGAGCGCTTAAGATAGATCTGGTGCATCCCGTGGCAAACAACCAGCTGGGGTTGTTGTATAGAAAGCAGGGTAAATTTGCAGATGCACGTAAAGCCTATACCAATGCGCTCACAAAGCACCCGGATTATTTGCCAGTGCTTAAAAACCTGGGTATTCTGTGTGAACTGTATCTGCGTGATTTAAGCTGTGCGATGGAGCAATATGAGCATTATCAGAGCCTGCAACCGGATGATAAAACAATGAAAATCTGGATTTCAGATCTTGGCCAGCGCCTGAAATAACAGGCTAGATATAAACCAGGGTAGCTATAAACTATGAGACATATGAATCACATAAATTTAATAC
>UOFJ01000403.1_pt1 | contig 18042 bp, 19 predicted proteins | sample 1988251 | NCBI WGS metagenome assembly UOFJ01 (sample SAMEA4712194, study PRJEB27164) | hydrothermal vent metagenome | biome: marine basaltic hydrothermal vent biome; feature: marine hydrothermal vent; material: mineral | place: Pacific Ocean | collected 2011-06-14/2011-07-23 | depth 1689 m
AAATTGATCGGGTATTAACCCCGGGAAAAACCAGCGACTGGATCGATTCAGGAGAGTAAATCCCTGGCGCTCGCATTCAGCTGTTTTCACCAATTAACCCACCCCCTTAAAGTAACAGGAAATAAATATGAACCCACTAATGACAATCAAAGGCACTATCGCCGTTGGTTTTATTCTCGCAATTGCCGTGATTTTTGGCATGGGCACTGGTGTTGACGGCTTAAAAGCGGCTGCAATGACCTGGTTCCATGTAATGGCAGGTGTAGTCTGGATCGGATTACTCTACTACTTTAACTTTGTTCAGGTACCGGGTGTTGGTAAAGCACTGGCTGAAAAAGACAGCGGCGGCCCCGGCCCTGCAGCGATCAATAAATATGTCGCACCCACTGCATTGCTCTGGTTCCGTATGTCTGCAGCCGTTACCTGGCTGACCGGTGTTAGCGCTTTAGCTTCAATTGGTGGTGGCATGGGCGGCGTAGTTGATGCCTTCACTTTCCAAAATGGCATGGGCATTATTGGCCTGGGCGCATGGCTAGGCACCATTATGCTGTTTAACGTATGGGTGCTTATCTGGCCCAACCAGAAGAAAATCCTGGGCCTTGACGGTAAAGAGCACAGCCCTGAAGCCATTGCGGGTGCAAAGAAAATAGCACTGCTTGCTTCTCGCACAAATACTGCATTGTCTATTCCTATGCTGCTTTGCATGGTTGGCTACGCACACTCACTATAACGCTTAAGCTCAGTTGACCGACAACACAGTGTGTAGCGAAACAGCGTATTGACGGGTCAACTGCAGCGCATCATTAGCCTCCTGTATATGCTAAAATGCGCTGCATGGATATAACAATACAAGGATTTATTTTCAGTGGCAATTACTTACCATCCTCGGCCTGGCCAGATATTATTATGTGATTTTTCACAGGGCTTTAGAGAGCCTGAAATGGTTAAAAGCCACAGACCTGTTGTCGTGCTTACACCATCAATTACAGGACGCGCCAAATTAGTGACTGTATTGGCCTTAAGTACAAAAGAACCCGATATAATAATGCCTTTCCACTATAAAATGCCCAGAAATTCAATGCCTCAGTTAGGCCGATTTCAGGAAAGCGACACATGGGTAAAAGGAGATATGATTTATACCGCAGGTTTTCACAGGCTTGATTTAATACGGTTAGGAAAAAAGGACAATAAGACGGGTAAACGACTGTATTTTACGCGCAAACTAAGTAGAGAACAGATGAGAGAAGTTTACGCCTGCGCCCTTCATGGGTTAAATTTAGGGCAATTAAGCCAGCATTTGTAAGTAATTAAATGCTTAAATTTGTTGAAAAAAAACAACTTAACTAGTATATTAGTAGTGTTCCTGCTCTGCATTGCATCAGGCATTCGAGACTACACAAAGGTCCGCCCAGTGTAGCCAGCACGGCAAAGACGATGACAAGTCTGCTAGTGCTGAGTTTAAGGCTCCGCAAGGGGCCTTTGTCATTTCTGCAATTTGATAATTCCTTTCCTGCTTTGTTTTTACTGACTAACAGCCCAGAACACCTTTGCCTGCCCTGCACCTCGCAACATACCTGAACAACTACCGGTATATATTGACGAGCAGCTCAGTTATAGCATTTGAAAAACCCTGAAAGAGGCGTATAATCATTCCTTTCGCGGCAGCTTCCACTGCCGTTTTTGCATTTCAGGGCGCATTAAAATACCCACTGTATCAATATAAACAGCACAAGCCTGAATAATATAAGCCGCAGGAACACCAATGAACGGATCTGAACACATGATGAAAACCTATGCGCCACTGGATGTCTGTTTTGACAGGGGAGAGGGTGCCTGGCTATTTGATGATAAAGGCACAAAATACCTGGATGCACTCTCCGGTATTGCGGTCTGTGGCCTGGGCCATGCACACCCCGCCGTCACCCGCGCCATTCAGGCGCAGGCAGAAAAACTCCTGCACACCTCTAATTTATACGCCATACCCAATCAGCAACAGCTTGCAAATCAGCTGTGTGAAATTTCCGCCATGGATCGTGTGTTTTTCTCAAACTCCGGTGCAGAGGCTAATGAGGCGGCCATTAAACTGGCGAGGCTTTATGGCAATCAGCAAAATATCGATAATCCTTCTATTATCGTGACCGATGGCAGCTTTCATGGGCGCACCCTGGCCACCCTCAGCGCCACCGGCAACCGCAAAGTTCAGGCGGGGTTTGAACCCCTGGTGCATGGCTTTATCCGCGCACCTTACAACGATATCGATGCCATTAGAAATATCGCTCAGAACAGCCACAGTGTTGTGGCTATTCTGGTAGAACCCATTCAGGGCGAGGGCGGCATTAATATCCCCGATGAAAACTATCTCAACGAGCTGCGCGCCATCTGCGATGAGCACAACTGGCTACTGATGCTCGATGAAATTCAAACCGGTATGGGACGCACGGGCGAGTGGTTTGCATTTCAGCACAGCAAGATTAAACCCGATGTAATGACCCTTGCCAAAGGCCTGGGCAATGGCGTGCCGATAGGGGCCTGTATTGCTCAGGGCAAAGCTGCCGAGCTTTTCCAGCCAGGCAACCATGGCTCAACCTTTGGCGGCAACCCCCTCACCTGCGCAGCAGCAGGCGCTGTTGTTGATACCATCACGCAGGAGAAGCTCTGCCAACGTGCCGCACAGCTGGGTACAAAAATGCTCAAGGCTTTTGAATCCCGCCTGGCGACCGTTGAGGACGTTAAGGCCATTCGTGGCAAAGGCCTGATGCTGGGTATTGAACTCGATCGGGACTGCCCTGAACTAGTGGCACTCGCCCTGCACCAGCACTGCCTGATTAATGTAACAGCAGGCAATACCGTGCGCCTGCTACCCCCCCTGATTATGTCTGATGAACAGGCCGATACCGTAGTTAATACGGTATGCACCCTGATTGAAGACTTTTTAAAATAATACTGCGGAGACGCCAATGGCGACACGCCACTTTCTAAGCTTACTCGATTTATCCCCCTCAGAGCTCACCCAGCTGCTCAAACGTGCTGGCGAGCTTAAAGCCATGCAACATGCCGGGGAAATTTACGAACCCCTTAAAAACAAGGTACTGGCGATGATTTTTGAGAAATCATCAACCCGTACCCGTGTTTCATTTGAGGCGGGCATGGTGCAACTGGGCGGGCACGCCATGTTTCTCTCGCCCAAAGACACCCAGCTAGGGCGCGGTGAGCCAATTGAAGATACTGCCCGGGTGCTGTCCAGTATGGTGGATATTATTATGGTGCGCACCTTTGAGCACGAGAAACTTGAAACCCTGGCAAAACACGCTTCGGTTCCGGTTATCAACGGTTTAACCGACTGGCTCCACCCCTGCCAGCTACTGGCCGATATGCAAACCTGGATTGAACATCGAGGTGATATTCAGGGCAAAACGGCTGTATATATCGGCGATGGCAATAATATGTGCCACTCCTATATTAATGCGGCTCGCCAGCTAGATTTCAGCTTACATATCGCCTGCCCAGAGGGCTACGACCCAGATCCCGCACTCATAAAAGCGGCGGGCGATAAAGTGACACTGTTTCGAGATCCTGCAGCTGCCTGTGAAAATGCCGATATGGTCGTCACGGATGTCTGGGCCAGCATGGGCCAGGAAGAAGAGCAAAAGGCACGGGAATCCGCATTTTCAAACTTTCAGGTAAACGACGAAATAATGGCTCTGGCCAAAAAAGACGCGCTCTTTATGCACTGCCTGCCGGCGCATCGGGGCGAGGAAGTGAGTGCCAGTGTCATTGATGGTGCGCAGAGCGTAGTGTGGGATGAGGCAGAAAATCGCCTGCATGCGCAAAAAGCACTGATTGAATTTCTAATGAGCAATTAATAGAGGTGCCCTAAAGACTTCTACCCTGCCTTAAGCCCACGAAGTTTCAGGTATTTATCCAGCACCTCTTTAGCTCCCTCAGCTAATTCGGTAAACACAAAAGCCATACCGTACATATTTCGACTACCAATCACGATGGTTCGCACCACCCTGGCCTTTACCAGAATTTTTTTAAACTCATGGGCAAACTGTAGATCGAAGGCCATGCTAAACACCGTATCTATATCCGCAGGCGCTCCATACTCTACATAAATCCCTCCCATAGAGATATCCACTGCCTGAGCGTGTGCAATTTCACCGCTAGACAGGCGTATCAGCACCTTAAAACTAACTCTAAAACGCTCAAAGGCTCGCTGACCAAACCCTTGCGGCTCAACATTTACTTTATCTACATTACCCTCTATATCGTCAACCTCTTCCATTTTATTCATATTCCTCCAACTCAGCAGCGCTATTCAAGATACAATATGCCCTTTAAATCAATAACACCTTAGCGTACACACTCACCCAGTAATGATTCTTAAGCACCTCTGTTTATATAGCATTCTATTAGCCACATGGCCACCCCTGCTATGGGCTAACAATCTGGACTACAACGCCCTGTTCAGACAATGCCCTGCAGACAGCGCAACCCTGCTGACACATCACGCCCCCCCTGCCTTTTCAGCGAGCGCTATAGATACAACAGACATCAGTGCCGAACAGGTAATTAACAGCGGAAAAACCACCAGCATATTCAGCGGAAATGTATTAATAGAGCGCCATTTACTGCGCCTACAGACAGACCAGGCAACCTACAGCCGAGACACCCAACGGGTAGACATAAGCGGCAATATCCATATTGACACTGAAAGCATGGCGTTGAGTGCAAACAAAGGCTGGCTCAACCTGTTAAACAATGAAGGCGAGTTTAACGCCAGCACTTACTACATACCCGAAGCACACCTTTCTGGCTCCACCCCGGTTATTCGGGTCACAGCGGATAACCGAACCATTTTAACCGATACCCAGTTCACCACCTGCCCATTGAACCAGCCCGACTGGAGCTTGGGCGCATCCACCCTGATACTCGATCAGAATGAGGCCACCGGCACCGCAAAACACACCGTATTCAGATTAAAAGGTGTTCCTCTGCTGTACTTCCCCTGGATCCAGTTCCCCCTGGGCGATGAACGCCGTTCCGGCTTCCTTATACCCAGTATTGGTATTTCCAGCAGCCGAGGCCTTGAACTCGCCGCCCCGATATACTGGAATATTGCTCCCAACCAGGACGCGATTATCACACCTCGCTATATGCGTGAACGGGGTACGATGCTGGCCACCGATTACCGCTACCTGACACGCAGCAGCCAGGGCGTTTTCAATTTTGAATACCTCAACAATGACGCCCAGTTTGATGAGCAGGCCCCGGACAAGATTTTGTTTGACAAACAACGTTATCTCATCCATTTTAAAAACCAGAGCAAAATCACCGACAACCTGAGCTTAAGCCTGCTGGCGAACACTGTTTCTGATGACGAATACCTGCGAGATATGGGCAGCAATATCGGCGTCTCCAATGTCACCCATCTAGAGAAAAACGCCAATCTGAAATACACCTTCGACAACTGGAACGCAGGCCTCCTGACACAGTCATTTGAGACCATCGACACCACGCTCACAAACAGACCTTACCAACGCCTTCCACAGATCACCCTCAGAGGTAAAGAGGAACTACTTGAGATTGACAATGGCTATTTACAGGGTTCACTGGAATCAGAATGGGTGGAGTTTGCACATGAGAATGCAGCCAAAAAGCAGGGCTCACGGTTCTTTGCCTACCCTAAACTCAGCCTGCCCATTGAGGGCAATGCCTGGTTTATAAAACCCACGGCAGGTTATTATTACTCGCAATATGACATCACAGAAAATGACGACAAACTGGATATAGAGGACAGAGGCCTGAGTGTACTCAGTCTGGATAGCGGCCTGTTCTTTGAAAAGGACTACGCCAGCAGTTCACTCATCCAGACGCTTGAGCCGCGCCTGTACTATTTGAATGTTCCCTTTGAGGATCAGGCGGCTATCCCACCATTTGATACCTCTGAGCAAAGCTTTAGTTTCTCTTCACTTTTTAGAGAAAATCGCTTCACCGGCATCGATCGCATTGGCGATGCTAACCAGCTCACCCTGGCGCTCAGCTCTCGTATGTTAAATTCAGATAATGGCCATGAACTGATGAACTTCAGCATTGGCCGTATTTTCTATTTTGATAAGCAACGCGTAACACTGACTGACACAGCTGATCCAGCCGATACATCCGCCAATGCTTCTGATATAATTGCAGAACTGGGCTTTAACCTGAACCGCTGGAAGGCACGAGCAACCACTCAATGGAACAGACAAACAAACGAAGCAGACAAACGCAATATACTACTGAGTTATGCCGCCTCTGAAAAAGCCGTGTTTAATATGGGTTATCGTTTTTTTAGAGATCCGAGGGACGACAACCTGGAACAGACCGATGTATCCTTCGCCTGGCCCTTTGCCCGCAATTACGCCCTGTTGGGTCGCTGGAATTACTCACTCACCGAGCAAAGAAACCTGCAGACATTAATTGGCCTGGAATATGAGTCCTGCTGCTGGGCACTGCGTCTGGTATCTCAACGCTATATTACTGATGACACCGAAGACCGAACCAACTTTATGTTCCAGCTCGTCTTAAAAGGCTTTGGCGGCAGTGCCAACAAAAAAACCACCAACTCACTGAAATTTGCTATTCCTGGCTATCAACCGGATTTTTAACATGTTACTTTATTCCATGAAATATTTTTCCCGCCTGTTTGTTCTACTCACTTTTGTCTTTCCTGGCTTTGTTTTTTTGGGCTTTATTTTTTCGGGCTTTATTTTTTCTGGTAACGCCCTGGCAATTGAAGAAATTGACGCCGTTGCAATCATTGTCAATGAAAACGTTATCAGCAAAAATGACATTGAACAGCGCCTGCAGAACATCCGACAACAACTGCAACAACAGGACAAGCCGCTACCACCTGAAAAACTGCTAAAAAAACAGGTGATCGAGCGCATGATTGTAGACAATATTCAGCTACAGATGGCCAAAGCTCAGGGCATCCAGATTGACGACCTGAGCCTTAACAAAGCGCTGGAGGGTATCGCCCAGAGCAACCGCACCACGCTGGAAAATATGCGCCAGGTTTTACAACGCAGAGGGGTTGCCTTTGATGCGTTTCGCGAGCAAACGCGCAAGGAAATGACCATCCGTCAACTACAGCAACGTATTATTTATAGCCGTGTGAAGGTATCCCAGCAGGAAATTGATATTTTTCTGGAACAGCAGAAACAATCCGGCGATACCGCTAACGATAAATACCACCTTGCACACATTCTTATTGCAACACCGGAAGCCGCATCCCCTGAGGAAGTAACCCAGGCCCTGACTAAAGCCGAAGGCGTAATTGCAAAACTTGAGGGCGGCGAATCGTTTAGTGATGCCGCGCTGCGTTCTTCTAATGGGCGAAACGCACTAAAAGGCGGCGACCTTGGGTGGCGTGGCCCAGCAGAATTACCCCCGCTGTTTTTAAGTGCTGCACGCAGCCTGGAAAAAGATCAACATACAAAACCTTTACGCAGTGCGGGCGGCTTTCATATTCTTAAATTAATTGATAAAAAAACCCAGCAGCACATTGTTAAACAAACCCACGCGCGACATATACTCATCAAAGCCGATGCAATTACCACCGACGAAGATGCCCGCAAAAAACTCGAACAGGTGAAAAAACGCCTGGATAAGGGCGAGACTTTTAGCAAACTTGCCGCTGAGTTCTCCCAGGACCCGGGCTCTAAAAATAACGGTGGCGATTTAGGCTGGGCCTCACCCGGCAGCTTTGTTCCTCGTTTTACCGAGGTTATGAACACATTAAAAAACGATCAGATCTCCGAGCCCTTTCGCAGCCAGTTTGGCTGGCACATTATCCAGGTACTGGCGCGTCGCCAGCAGGATGAAACCGAACAGCGCATTCAGCAAAAAGCGGAGCGCGCACTGCAAAACAGAAAAGCCGATGAAGAACTGCAACTGTGGACACGCCGCATACGAGATGAGGCCTATGTCGATTACCACATTGAATTAGACGAAGATGACAACTAATACCCCCATTATTGCCATCACCCCTGGCGAGCCTGCCGGTATTGGGCCCGATCTGGCAATTATAACCGCGCAACAGGCATTCCCCTGTCAGCGCATCTACTTTGCAGACCCCCAGCTGCTCGCTTCCCGTGCGCAGGCTTTAAACATTGAGGTAGACATTCAGGAAGTTAACTCCACTGAACAGATTATGGGTCAGATTGCAGGCCAGCAGTTACCGGGCCAACCTGCGCCAGACAATGCCTCAACCATGCTCGTCTGGCCGGTAAAACTGGCTCAACCGGCCAAAGCCGGGCAGCTTAACGCAAGCAATGCACACTACGTTCTGCAATGCATACAACAGGCGGTAGAATCACAACAAAATGGACACACCCAGGCACTGATGACCGGCCCAATACACAAGGGCATCATAAATGATGCCGGTATTGCTTTTTCGGGCCACACCGAATACCTCGCCGAGCTAAGCTCTGGCACACCGGTTATGATGCTCGCCTCAGAGCCGGATAAACTCAGAGTAGCACTGGTTACCACACACCTGCCCCTCAGTCAGGTGAGTGATGCCATTAACAAAGAGAAGCTGGAGCAGGTCATCCGCATACTGCACCAGGATTTACAGCATAAATACGCCATTCACAAACCCCACATACTAGTTTGCGGGCTTAACCCCCACGCAGGCGAAGACGGCCACCTGGGCCGGGAAGAAATTGAAATCATTTCCCCTGTACTCGACACACTAAGAACACAGGGGTTGAATCTGAGCGGCCCATTACCTGCAGATACTTTATTTACCCCGCATTATCTGAAAAATGCAGATGCGGTGCTCGCCATGTATCACGATCAGGGACTGCCGGTTTTAAAACATGTCGGTTTTGGCCATGCCATTAATATTACACTGGGGCTGTCCATTATCCGCACATCGGTAGATCATGGCACGGCCCTGGACCTTGCCGGTTCACACAATATCAATACCGGCAGCTACCATGCGGCCCTGAGCGCCGCCATCGCGCTTGCAAACAACACCGCCCCTGTAGTAAGTGTAGTAAGCACCGCCCATACAAATACCCCAGAGACAGCCGAGTAATGGCCATTCAACATCGTGCCAGAAAACGTTTCGGGCAGAATTTTTTATCCGACCAGAGCATTATTCAGCGCATTGTTCAAAGCATCAACCCACAGCCCGGGCAACGCATTATTGAAATTGGCCCGGGGCTGGGTGCGTTGACCTGCCCGATTCTAAACATTGCGGAGCAGATTGACGTCATCGAGCTGGATCGAGATATCATCCCAAAACTGCAGCTCAACTGCGGGCTTGATCAGGTGCAGGATAAACATTTGCGCATACACAATATGGACGTGCTCAACTTTGACTTTGCCCAGCTCAATTACACAGAACCGTTGAGAATAATTGGCAACCTGCCTTATAACATATCCACACCCATTATCTTTCATCTGGTGAAGTACAGCCCGTTGATACAGGATATGTTCTTTATGCTGCAAAAAGAAGTGGTACAGCGCCTGGCGGCAAAACCGGACACCAGCAACTACAGCCGTTTATCGGTTATGGCGCAATATTATTTCAATGTTACCCCACTGTTTCTGGTACCGGCCACCGCGTTTGAACCCATACCCAAAGTTGAATCGGCCATTGTGCGCCTTATTCCCCATACTAAAAAACCGATATCCGTTGATGACGACAAAGCCTTTGCCAAACTGATCACCCTGGCTTTTTCACAACGCCGAAAAACCCTGAGAAATGTACTAAAAGATGTATATAGCCCTGAGCAACTTGAAGCGGTGGGGATTGACCCTGGTTGCCGTGCCCAGTCATTAACACTACAGCAGTTCGCCGACATTTTTAATATCCAGCAATCAGCCTGAACTACACCGCAGAGATAATTTCTGTTAAGCTAGACACACTCAAAGTTGGTAACCTGGTATATTTATGAATGAAGCCCCCTATAAAATCAGTGTAGAAGTCACGCCTGCCTATATAGAAGAGCAATCCAGCCCCGATCAGGGCCATTATGTTTTTTCATATACCGTCACCATTATTAATAACGGCGAGCTGCCTGCTCGTCTACTGACAAGACACTGGATTATTACCGATGCCACCGGCCAGACACAGGAAGTAAAAGGCGATGGTGTCGTCGGTGAACAACCGCTTCTCAAGCCCGGCGAAGGCTTTCAGTACACCAGTGGCACCATGATGAAAACCTCCAGCGGCTCCATGACAGGCAGCTATCAGATGATTGCTGATGATGGTTTTCACTTTGACGCAAGTATTCCAGAATTTTATTTACTCGCACCCAATACACTGCACTAGCCCACAGAAGGCTAAGCTCCCTGACTGCTGAGTACTACACACTATGGGCCTTAAATTTAGCTACACCCTGCTTGCCCCCATCTATGATTCAATGGTAGCCAACGCCACCCGGCCAATGCGCCAGGCCAGTATTGCACGACTGGAGCAGGCTGAGCCGCAACAGGTACTCATTAATGGCATTGGCACCGGGCTTGATCTACCTTTTTTGCCCACCCAGCACCACTACAGCGCAACAGACCTGACACCCGCCATGCTTGAGCGATGTCGAACGCGCCTGGATCAATATGAACTTGACATTGATCTGCGCACCGCCGATGTAATGCAACTGCCATTTGAAGACCAGCAGTTTGATACCGTGTTAATGAACCTGATATTAGCGGTGGTACCCGAGCCATTAAAAGCCTTGCAGGAAGCCTGTCGCGTGCTTAAGCCTGGCGGGAAAATCTATATTATGGACAAGTTTATTAAACCGGGCCAGTTTGCACCCACACGCCGGTTACTGAATATTTTTATCCGCCATGTCGCCACGCGTACCGATGTGGTTTTTGAACATTTGCTGCAGCAATGCCCACAACTTGAATTACTCAATGACCAGCCCGTGTTACTCAGCGGCTGGTTTCGGTTAATTGATTTGCAGAAAAAAACGGCATAATTTATGTCTATTTACGCCATAGGTGATGTTCAGGGCTGCTACGCCCCCCTGAAAGAGCTACTGGGTAAAATTAAATTCAATTGCGATAAAGATCAGCTCTGGTTTGCCGGGGACATTATCAATCGTGGCCCCCAATCATTAAAAACCATCCGTTTTATCAAATCCCTTGCAGACAATGCCATTACTGTACTGGGCAACCACGATTTACACCTGCTGGCAATGGCCCATGGCCTGCACCGGCAAAACAAAAAAGACAGCATCCAGGAAATACTCGATGCGCCCGATTCAGAGCCATTGCTCGACTGGCTAATCCATCGGCCATTAATGCACTATCAGGCGGAAAATAACGTCTGCCTTGTTCATGCAGGTATGTATCCGCACTGGACAGTAGAGCAGGCATTGAGTTATTCGCAGGAGCTGGAAGGTATCTTACAGGGCCCTAAAGCACACGAGTTCTTTCATCATATGTACGGAGACAAGCCCTCGAAATGGTCAGATACTCTTTCGGGCTGGGACAGATTACGCTTTATTACCAACTGCTTTACACGTATGCGCTATATAAATGACGAGATGAAGCTGTGCTTAAAAGACAAGGGCGCGCCCAGCAAGCAGGCCAAAAATAAACAGACCCGGAGCATTCACCCCTGGTTTGAATTCGAGCGGCCAGATAAAACCTTAAACATTATATTTGGTCACTGGTCCACCCTGGAAGACCCAGAAATCAAACACCTGTTTCCACTGGATACCGGCTGCCTGTGGGGCGGAAAGCTCACCGCTTTAAAAGTAAACCATAAAATGACAAAAAAAATAGCGGTTAAATGCAGCGCATCACAGGCTATTGATTAATTGTAACTGCTCACCCCCTTAAGATTTTTTACCGCAAAGGACGCGGAGAACATGTGCGTTTTTTGCACATATGCCGCTGATACAGGAGCATATGAGTATGAGTTATTTTTATTGTTTATAAGGGTATTTTGTATTGCCTTTATTCTGGTTTTGCTAACGTTTAATATTGTGTGAACAGATACCCTCATCTACTGGAATGGACAGGAAAGGATACCCGCTATTGAGAAGTCGCCGTAAATACCTCCCTGTAGGCTCGGCACCCGCATCCCTGCGGCTGACGCTTCTCAATAACGGGTATCCTTCCCAGCCGACCTGTTAGTCCGTCTATATTCTCATTTTTTTCGGGAAACTGTATGCTGCATCATGTGAGTAGAGTTACACTGTTAATTCAGCTTAACCCCGAATTCGTTCATAAGTCACGATTTCAAAATTATAATTATTTTTATCATCAGCTTTAACAAGCTGCTGCTGGATAACATTCCACCGAGTTTTATCAAACGCTGGAAACCAGACATCGCCTTCACATTCTGCATCCACCAGAGTTAAATATAACCTGTCAGCTCGATCAATGATCTGCTCATAAAAACTGGCACCACCAATAATCATTACCTCTTCAGCATCCGCCACCAACGCAAGCGCGGCATCTATACTATTAACTACCGAAATCCCCTCAGCACTATACCCCCGACGGCTAATAACAATATTTTTCCTACCGGGTAATGCCTTACCAATAGACTCAAAGGTTTTACGCCCCATAATGATGGGCTTACTCATGGTGACTTCTTTAAAGTGTTTAAAATCTGCCGGTAAATGCCAGGGCAAGGCATTACCTGCGCCAATCAGGCGGTTTTTATCCATGGCGGCTATCAGTGAAATAATCATTACGTTCTTACTCTCCCCTGGAAGGTGTTACTAATTCAGACCAGGGGAGAGCTTAACATGCTTTTTCTGAGGCGGACATTTTTGCATGTACAAGGTCAGATTCAGGGCTCAACATAGGTCGTAATAGACATTTCAGCCGCTTCATCACGAAGTGGAATAACCGCCTGATACGCTTCACTAAAATACCAGCTACGCAAATCATCATGTGATGGAAAACGCACAACAGCCACCGCATGATGATCTGCATCACCTTTTAGCCCCTGCTCAAACTTGCCGCGCAATGCTACCTCTCCCTGATATTTCTTCATCGTTTCACCTGCTTTTGCAGCATATGCCTGAAATTTTTCAGGGTCTTTTACTGTTACGTTCGCTATAAAAAATGCAGCCATTCTGTTTACCTCATTGTGAATTTATAAAATACTGTACACACATGTACAATAATAGAGTAGACCACAAATGTACATAGATGTACAATAAAACTTTACACATTGGGGTTAGGTATGGGTAGACCAATAACATTTGACCGTGAAAAAGCACTTGAAACCGTAATGAATGAAATATGGGTTCGCGGTTATGATGCCTGTTCTGTAAAGTTTATATCTGAGAAATTAGGCATCACACGATCCAGCTTTTACAATGCATTTGGCAGCCGTGAGTCGCTTTTTCTGGAGGTGCTGGATGCTTATTTCAGGCAGTCGCCGGATTATAAGCTATCTGAGCCTGATGGGCACAGGAGCCTGATTAAGCTTATCTGTGATGTTTTTAGATGTGCCTGCAAGGTTCGAGCAGCGGATCCAGAGTCCAGAGGATGCCTGGCAGTAAACGGTATTTCCGAGCTCGTTGGCATAAACCAGACACTGGGGCCTGTGCTTGAAGCGGCCTTTACTTCCAGTATTAATCGATTTGAACAATTACTTCAGCTAGCGGCAGGAAATAATGAAATCTCGGATAAAGACATACACGCGAAAGCCCTGGCACTGCAAAATCTTCTTATTGGAATGAATGTTCTATCAATGGTGGTTCATTCAGAAACTGAACTCTGGAACTCAACCCGGCACACGCTCATGTGCCTGGGCCTGTATAAGGAATAAGGCCAACCGGTCTTTTAACCTGAATTAATCCTAAAAAATCACTTGACCACGCAATAATGCAGTAAGTGATTGAGAATGCTGAATATTATCACGCAGTTTCAAGTAATAAGTCACCCGTCCAATTTTGTGCAGGGGTGTACTTATATCGCGATGCAGAAGCACAGGAGCGTGTGACGCTACACCTCCCCGTATTCAAAAATCAGGTGTACCTCTGGAAGTGCGCCTGTCGAATCCAACTATTTCGCCAGCTTCAACAAATCAAAAACCACCCGCGCAAAACCTTCTGCTTTGCCAGGGTCAGACAACAACTGCATCATCTGGTTATTATGCGCTTCACCACTCACTGTCCATCACAGCATCATCTATAGCTTTGGAAAAATCCCCCAGCATCGCCTGCTCCGGCGTGTTATTTGCAATCTGGCTCATTACAGCGGCATTTTCCTTAACTTTATCTTTTATGGTGTGCGCATAATTAACCAGATCTTTATCGGTTAGTTCATCCGTAATAAACAGTTCATTTAAACGGCTAATTATCTGCGACAGAAATTCTTCCTGTTTGTCCTTCGCTTTGCCCGAGCCCAGGCTATCACCGGGTGTCAGATACTCTGCAGCATCCTCCTTTAAATTTAGATCCTGCTGCCTTATCTTTGATAAACGGTAGTGACTCATCACCACCGCATCCAGATCAATATCCTCTTCTTCTATAATGGCTTCACGCAACATAGGGCGCAGGTTGCGTGCATATAAGCTCAGTCGCTCCAGATCTTTATTGTCATAATCCACAATCTGCGACATAAACTCATAAAACCGAACAAAAGACTCCAGGTCTTTTTTAAAAATTTCCAGTGCATCTTTTTCTTCTTTGCAATCTTTAAAACTGTTTTCAGCATTGGCAATTAATACTGCATCACCTGTCTTCTTCGTGCGCTCAAACATCTCTTTAGCCTGCTTGTAAGCTTCTATTGCAGACTTGTATCTTTTCTGCCATCGCTCTACTGCCGGTTTGCAGATATTGGCAATAGCCGCGTTGCTTTTGCTTTTAACAAAAAAGGCATCACAGAATTGCTCAACTTCATTCCATGTAAATAGACCCGTCGCACGCAACTTATCAAACAAATCAAAAATCAAATCAGGATCTGTGACATCATCCAGCTCCGCGGTTTGATAATAAGGTTGAAACGATTCAAGAATATCTTCCGGTTCATTAAAAAAATCTAAAATAAAGGTGCCTGTTTCTACTTTACCCGGAAAGGTACGATTTAAGCGAGACAGGGTTTGTACGCACTCAACGCCACCCAGTTTTTTATCCACATACATTGCGCAGAGTTTAGGCTGGTCAAAACCGGTCTGAAATTTATTGACCACAATCATCACCTGGTAATCATCACTATCAAAGGCTTTACGCATATCTCGGCCTTTGAGGTTGGGATTCATATTAGTTTCAGTAAACTTCTCACCCAGCAAACCTTCAACATTGGGATCTTTTTCATTGAACTCCACTTCACCCGAAAACGCCACCATAGCATGTATGCCCTGATAGCCCTTATCGTCCATTTTCCGAGCAATATATTTATCAAACCCCAGCTTAAAGCGCACCGCTTCTTTACGCGAACTGGTCACCAGCATGGCTTTTGCCTGCCCACCCAGCAAGCCCATTACATTATTTTTAAAGTGTTCAATAATCACCTGCACCTTTTGCGCAATATTGTAATCATGCAAGCGCACCCACTGGTTAAGTTTAACTTTGGCTTTTTTGCTTTCAACCTCTTCATCAGCGCCTTCGATTTTCATCAACAACACCAGGTCAATACGCCATTTTTTAGCCCGCACGCCGGTTTCAGCTTCATGTTCGTCTGTTGCCCTGTTTTCGACAGCCCAGGGTGAATACACCAACTCGGGTACTACACGAAAACGGTTCTTTTTATAACGCGCTAATGTATCCGAGTTTAAATCGTGCTCAGGTTTAAACTGGCATAAGCTAAAACGGGTACCACGGTCACGTAACTCATGACGCAATACACCCAAAGTACCAAAGGTGCGTATTTCTTTATTGGCCGCATTGGAGTCGGCTTTATTAAGTTGTGAGGCGACACGTTCCAGGAATTTTTGTTCGGGATACGCTTTATTATCATGCTTTGGGGGGTAGAGGTTTTTAAATTTTTGCCACTGCGCGTCCTGAGTGTCTTTTACAAAACCCAGCACATCTTGCGAATATAAAGCCAGCTCGCGGTTGTAGTGTTCGGGTTTGCCCAGCAGCCAGCCATTCGATACTAGCTGTTTAAGCATATCGTTTTGAAAAGCAAATTCACTAGTACTTACCATGTTTTCAAAACCCTTATTTTCTGTCTTTTTTCAGTTGTTTCTCTAAAGCATCTATTGCTTGCTGCTCACCTTCAATCTCTTTTAATTTCCGTCTATTTTTTTTGAATTTTTCGTAAACGGCTTTCGCCTTATTATCCGCTACAGATTTTGCGGTTTTTCCGCCACCTTGCAATACTTTACGGCTATTAAACTTTAAAAACTCATCTAATCGTATTTTCCAGTCATTCAAAAACACCTGTTTTCTTAGCAACGCCTGATCTTCAGCAAAGTCGAGCCACATGGTCACTATTCGATTAAGCGCTTTAATTTCATCTTCCTGTAAGTAGTTTTTAGCGATTGTTACATCGGTTTTACGCACTTCATCACCCTTAAACGTGGTGAGCCCCATATTGGGCTGCTCCAGGTTCACCCGTTGAGCTATCAACTCAGCAGCGGTCAGTCCCGTCGATGCGAAATGTAATTTGTTCTGCATGGTTTGAAAAAAGCTTGTGGTGTCTTTATTACCTGAGTTGTAGTCCGCTGCTAATATAAAGATATCCTTCACTCGCAAGTACATTCGCCGCTCACTGGCGCGAATATCACGAATGCGCTCCAGCATTTCATCAAAGTAATCGGGGACAGTGGAGTTCCCCACGGGTGGGTTTTTTAGCCGTTCGTCATCCATGGCGAAACCTTTAATTAAATACTCCTGTAAGGTAGTGCTCGCCCACTTCCTGAATTGTGTACCTCGTGATGAGCGCACCCTGTAACCAATAGCAATAATAACGGGCAAACTATAGTGTTGACGGTTACGACTCACTTTTCGACCTCCCTCCAAACCAACCTGTAAGTAAGACTTACAGGTTGGATTTTGCTCAAGTTCTCCCTCTTCGTACACCGCCTTAATATGTTGAGTAATCGCTTGTGGGCTCACCTGATACAAATCAGCCAATGCCGCCTGAGTTAACCACAATGTTTCGGCTTCAAAACGACATTCAACATGCGTCGAACCATCCGCCGCCTGGAAAAGAACAAATTCGCCATCTGGGGCCTGGATACTTGAATCAGACATCGTTATCACCTGGTTTGAACTGTTGCATACTTTGCAATAGTTGCCTCACGCAATATTTCATCCTTAAAATGGCACAACAAACGTAAACCTTGATTATCGGTTTTGTAGAGCACTTGCCCTTGTTAGGTTCATTACTGTCTAAGTTCATACATTCGCCTCCATATTGATTAGCCCTAACATATAAGCTCGTTTGCCTTTTCCATCACACATACAGCCATATTTATTTTTATCATGTTGACGATCTACACCTGCGGTGCCAACTCCGGAAAATACCAGGCTTCTGCATGCTCGGGTATCTCCCATCGCAAAGGCGACTTACTGCTGGTTTCACTGAGCAAACCTTCCGCCTTTAACTGACTTAATAAGCGTCGTGCGCTGCGCTCCGGCATGGCACATAATTCCAGCGCCTGAGCACGGCCAATCTCACCATAGATAAAAGCGGTATGCAATACTAAACCTGCAATCGGTTTAATCTCTTTATCCATTGCCGCCACTCGATGATCGTTCCTGGCCTGAATATACGCATCTATTCGTTTGCGCAGATTAGCCAAATTCAATAAACTACTCATATAATCCACCTGATCTATTGCCGTATCAAGCATATACCCACAAAACTCGCTTAAACCCTTTTCGCTTAACTGCCCACGACCATCAAAATCCCCCTGCCTGCTTTTATCTGCCGCCGCCAGTGCTGCCTTATAATCACTGTTTTTATGCGCCAGGCCACGGCTTAAACACCACACGCCGTAACTCTCCAGACCCGCCGCCTTAAGTGCTGCATCGGTTATTAACCGCCCCACTCGACCATTACCGTCTAAAAAAGGGTGTATCCATGCAAAACGATGATGCGCCGCCATAATGGCAATTAAGC
>UOFJ01000175.1_pt1 | contig 17963 bp, 12 predicted proteins | sample 1988251 | NCBI WGS metagenome assembly UOFJ01 (sample SAMEA4712194, study PRJEB27164) | hydrothermal vent metagenome | biome: marine basaltic hydrothermal vent biome; feature: marine hydrothermal vent; material: mineral | place: Pacific Ocean | collected 2011-06-14/2011-07-23 | depth 1689 m
ACCTCAATGAGCTCGCCCTGTTGAATGCCCAGAGAAATATTGACACGTTTCACCTGGTTTTTCTCGAAGGTATAAACATACTCACCCTGTTTGTCATAGCGCACCGTATCATAGGGGACCATTAGTCGAGATTTTTTCTGAGTTTCGATTCTCACACGGCAAAGCTGGCCTGGGCGGGCATTTGTCGGTACCGGATTAAGAATAATTTCAAGGGTGCCGCGCCGAGTATCTTCATCAATTGAAGGGAAAATACGTTTAATTTTCCCTGTGAACTGCTGGTCGCCGAGCGCATCAATGCTGATCTTAAGCGGGTTGTCCTTGCTGATCAGCGGCAGCAGTAATTCGCTCAGAAAAATATTGGCTTTAAGGCTTGAGGTATCAATAATGCTCAGCAGGTGGGAGTGCAATGGAATCACATCGCCGGGTTCAGCCAGGCGCTCAGAGATAATGCCATCCATTGGGGATCTGATGTGTGTATGCTGGTATCGCGTCTGCTTTAACTGCAGTTCAGCCGCCGCAATGTCGCGCAGTGTTTGTGCCTGAGCAATTTCACTTTCAGAGGCCAGCTTGCGCGGCGCGAGGTCTTTAAGTCGACGCAGATCCAGACTGGTCTGATCAAGTGTGGCCTGGGCTTTAAGTACTTCTGCTCTGGGCAGGCTATCATTGAGGCGCACCAGTGTTTGCCGAGTTTTTACCACATCGCCCGGATAAACGGGTAAAGCGATCAGTAGCCCAGGGGTTTGATTAATAATCTTAACTTCACGAATGGCCTGCAATGTACCGGTCAGGGTGCGGCTAATGGAAATGTTTTGATAAGCGGCCCGCACCGTTTCAACCAGGTGTGGCGACTGAGGGCGCTTTGATCTGCCTGAGTGAGCATTCTGCGAGGAATCGCTACAGGCGCTCAGTAGCGTGCTGGCAAGCAAAGCAGCGAGTACAGCAGAGGGTAGCTTAACCAGCGGCGCAGAAAAAAAGCTGAAACGGGTGCTGAGGTAATTTAAAAACATATCATCTTTATGGAGTAACGCATAAGCCAGTAAAGAGACATTATATACAATCTGTATATAATGTCGGCACATTAACCCGTATTAATTAGCCTCTGGATAAAAACTGGCAACGATTGTTGTTCAGGTATTTATTGGTACTTAGCGCAAACAAGTAGGCACTGACATTATGCACCCAGGTAACCGACCCATAGAAGCGCCACATGCTGAGCGCACCGATATGCTCAACTTAAAGCGTATGCTGCCGTTTTTATGGAGCTATAAAGGGCGAGTGTTCATTGCACTGGCATCCCTTATGCTGGCAAAGGTGGCCACCGTGGGTGTTCCACTGATACTGAAAGAGATTGTAGATGCCCTTGAGCGTTCAGCTGTGGGGGGGCAGGGAGGCGCATTCGGTAGCGCCACGCAGTTTCCTCAGCAAATACCCCTTGAACTGCCTGTTATGTTGCTGCTGGGCTATGGTGCACTTCGGCTGGTGAATGTGCTGTTTAATGAGCTACGTGATGCCATTTTTGCCAGAGTGCGTTTTCGTGCGATGCGCGATATATCCACCCAGGTAGTAAAGCACCTGTACGAGCTCTCATTAAACTTCCACCTGGAGCGTAAAACCGGTGGCATCTCGCGCGACCTTGAGCGAGGTTCACGCAGCCTTTCATCGGTGCTCAATTATCTGACCTTCAATATTATTCCAACGCTCACCGAATTTGTACTGGTCGCGATTATACTCTTCGGCCAGTACAATGTGCATTTTGCACTGATAACCTTTGGCACCGTCGTTGTTTACCTGATATACACCATGGCCCTTACCGAGTGGCGTATGCACTTTCGCCATGAGATGAATGCCTATGATTCAGAAGCTAATTCACGGGCCATAGATGGGCTAATTAACTACGAAACGGTTAAGTATTTTAATAATGAGAGTTACGAGTTAAAGCGTTATAACAAAACGCTTGAAAAATGGGAAGATGCGGCGGTTAAAAGCAATAGTTCTATGGCACTGCTGAATTTTGGCCAGGGTGCGATTATTGCTATAGGGGTCACCATGGTGATGTTTTTTGCAGCTCAGGGCGTGGTTGATGGCAGTATGAGCATGGGCGATCTGGTGCTGATAAATACCATGATGCTGCAACTGTTTATCCCGCTGGGGTTCCTGGGCATTATTTATCGAGCCATGAAATACGCACTGGCAGATATGGATTTAATGTTTAAGCTGCTCGATACACAACCGCAAATTCAGGATGCCGAACAGGCGAAAGACATCACCGTAAAACAGGCACATATAGAATTTAAGAATATCGATTTCTCATACAGCAGTGACAGGCAAATACTGCATAACATCAGTTTTGAAATTCCCAGTGGGCACAAAGTGGCCGTTGTTGGCCCTTCTGGCGCGGGTAAATCTACACTGGCCAGGTTATTGTTTCGGTTTTATGATGTGAATAGCGGCGAAATATTAATAGATGGGCAAAATATAAGCAAAGTCACTCAGGCAAGCCTGCGCGAGCACATCGGCATTGTTCCGCAGGATACCGTGCTGTTTAATGATACCATAAAGCACAATATACAGTATGCCAGCCCGCAAGCGGCAGAAGGGGACGTGAGAAATGCAGCAAAGCTGGCTAATATCGATAAATTTATCGAATCCCTCACACACAATTATGAAACAATGGTAGGCGAGAGAGGGCTGAAACTTTCAGGAGGTGAAAAACAGCGTGTCGCAATTGCACGGGTGATACTTAAAAATCCACGCATATTAATTTTTGATGAAGCCACCTCGTCCCTGGATTCACACTCCGAGCAGATAATACTTAAATCATTAAAAGAAGTGGCCCAGCAACATAGCGCATTGGTTATCGCGCATCGCCTGTCAACGATTGTAGATGCCAATAACATTATCGTACTAGAGCAGGGGCGAATCGTGGAGCAGGGCACACACCAGCAATTACTGGAGCGAGGCGGGCTGTATGCGGATTTGTGGCAAGCTCAGAAGGATAAATCCTGAATAAAGTCGTTAGTTTGTAGTCGTTAGTTTTCAGTTTTGGGGCTGTTCAGTTTTCTGCCTGAGAATTTTGCCTGGAAATTATGCCTGGAAATTATGCCTGGAAATTATGTGTAAAGCAATTATCGGAGTATAAAAGCTATGGCAAATGAGATCACACTACCGCTCTGGATTTTTATTGTATTGCTGGTGTTTGCGGCAGTGATGGTGCTGGATCGGCTGTTAATGCCGGGGCTTCGCTGGGTGTTGCAGCGCCGGGTTAATAAAGTGATAGAAGATGTTAGCAGCCGCCTGGCAATAGAAATCAGGCCCTTTCAGCTAACCCGAAGGCAAAGTTTAATTGACCAGCTGGTGTTTGATGAATCGGTGATTGAGACGATAAAAGCCTATGCCGAAAAAAACAATATGCCAATGGCCGTGGTGCAGGCAAAAGCCAGAGGCTATGCCAGTGAAATCGTGCCCTCGTTTAATGCCTATGTTTATTTTCGCTTCGGTTACTGGCTGGCGAAAAAATTGGCGCGCTTAATTTACCGTGTCAGAGTCGGTTTTTTCGATAAAAACACCTTAAAAGATATCCCTGCGGATGCCAGTGTGGTGTTTGTAATGAACCACAGAAGTAATATGGACTACCTACTGGTTTCATTTCTGGTAGCAGAAAAAACAGCGCTGTCATATGCCGTGGGCGAATGGGCGCGTATCTGGCCGCTGCAATCCTTAATTAAATCCATGGGCGCGTTTTTTGTGCGCAGAAACTCTGGCAACTCTCTGTATAGGAAAATGCTGGAACGTTATGTTCACATGTCTACCAGGGCCGGGGTGTGTCAGGCGGTTTTTCCTGAAGGCGGCTTAACTAAAAATGGCATACTACGCGATCCGAAGCTGGGTTTTCTGGATTATATGCTAAGAGAATATCATGCGGATATCGACAAAGAGGTGGTGTTTGTGCCGGTAGGCATTAACTATGACCGAGTTATTGAAGATCGCAGTTTGATTAGAAAAATTGAGCGAGGCGCAAAAAAACGCAGTTTGTGGTTTGTTTTTAAAACCACATTGGGTTTTGTTTATAAAATGGCGGTGTTGTCGAGAAAAATGCGCTGGCGCAGGTTTGGCTATGCCAGCGTTAATTTTGGCACGCCGGTATTTGTTAAAGACTATTGCCAAAAGAATAATATAGACTTTAGCCAGCTGGCGCAGGAGGCGCGGTTTGAAAAAATAAAAACACTGGCTGAATCGTTAATGCGGGATATAGAAAATGTAGTTCCTGTACTTCCCGTTGCCCTTATGTCGGAAATATTATTAAACAATAAGGCGTGCTGGAAAAGTGAGCTGGAGCTTAAGTCTCTTGCTGTGCGCAGAATAAATGAGTTGAAACTACAGGGGGCACCGGTTAATATCGCGGCCAGTGCCTGTGAAGGGGTGTTAACCCATGCGCTGGATTTATTGCTGGGTCGGGGGGCGCTTGAAGTAGAGAAGAACTTGCTGCGAGCTGATCCTGCATCAGAGGTGTTGCTGGCGTATTATGCTAATTCTATATCCGGGTGGGTTGATGAATTATAGTTTATGATGGTTACTTTGATGAAATTTAAATGACAATTTTCAGTGAAATTTTAAACATATTTGTCAATTTTTATGGTCAGGATAAACAGATTTTTATTTTTATCATCTGCCCGTTTTTATAAGCACCTTCATCCATTGCCCAGTTTAATCACAGTAGTGTAACTGCTGAACAATGGATGCCTTTACGTCTTTCGGTAAAAATAATTTTAAATTTCTCAGGGCCTGAAGGCTGACCATGTATTAACTGGAGCAACTGTAAAGCTACCGTCATCTGCAACAACAAAGTCAAAAACATCCCAGGTTATATTGTCTCCTTCATTTTCAGGCGGCATAAAAATTGTAATGTTTCCATTCACATTAAGCTCAACTCTTGATGGTGATTCTGTTATTCCTGGTGAAAAAGTTTCATTAAAATTATTAACTGAATATCGATAATTTCCAGCAAACGAAAAGTTAAAAATAGTGATGATTTCTGGTCCAAAACTATTGGTGTCATCAACATCAAGTTGTGAAAAAGGGAATTCTTGCAAAGAACCAGGTGTCCCGAAAGATATAGAAAATCCGCTTTCAACTGGGCCTATCAGATAAGAATCAAGATCCTGAGGGTTTTCGCCCCAGCTTAGTTTTATAGAGACAGATGTATTACCTGCCTGGCCATCCACTGAAAACATAAGGCACTCGTCTATTGCCTGCTCCGTTGTTGTAGTTGATATTTTTATGGTATTAGTTTTTGCACCCGCTCTTAAACCCGATATCAGTACAGATGCATTTTGTTTGACAATAATTGAGTATGCACCGGATGAATCCGTAAGAGTCGAAGAGGTTCCTGAATAATCATCCCCTGATGATATAACACCTGCATTTGCAATGCGTTCACCGTTTAGGTCCTCCACACACCCATTGATGATTACCTGAGGATATAATGAATCGGCATTCCATGTAGAAAAATGCCTTACTGTACCCTGGTAATAACTCTGCCCAGCATCAACAACCAGCGTTGCACTGCCTTCTTCCACCCACAGACCGGTTGATTCATCATAAAAATACAATGGAATTATTTCAGGGGGGCTACCCGATTTATCTGCCAGGGGGATTTGTATGCTAGCTGTTGCCCCCTGTATCAGGTCTAGTTCATTACCCATTGAGTCAGTAAAATTAATAACAATAGCGCCAAAACTTTCTATTGGTGAAAGCTCGCCCGCGCCTGTGTTAGCTTGCATATTTCCAGGCATTAGTGCTATGTCCTGCGTTGGATCAATTACGGTCAGTTCAATACTCACGTTACCCTCTGGTGAGTTACCATCGGCTGTGATTAGAGAACTGGCGAGAAGGGTTACGCTGGCAGATGAATCGGCCACTACGAGGGTTTGTCCTATATTTGGGTCAAACGTCTGAGTTAGATCCACTGGTAATAACAGTACAGGCAAGCTGGCCTGTGTTTTCAGGGCGGATAATTGAGTGATTTTTGATTGTTCAGCAAAGCCTGCTCTTTTTATATCGACAACCACTCGATCATCGAAATTAACATTTTCCAGACGATAGCGGCCATCAGCTCCCGTAGTCGTTGTCTGGCTACCTGTACTAACAGTGGCATCAACAATTGCACTACCTGATTCAGCATTAAGAACCTGGCCTGAAATATTGCCTGTTGCTGGTGCTGACGGAGTATTACTGCTGCCTGCTCCTCCTCCGGAACATGCTATTAATAATGATGTAAAGGTTAAAATAATAGAGTAAATATAGAGTGTTGACTTCATTTCAGATCTCCAGTAATAGAATGCCTGTTTAAAATATAAAACTAAAATTTTAAACCATATGAAAACAGTACCAAATAATGGCATAATGCAGGAATTAATTATCTCAGAAAATCCTGATTATCTGTAGGAAATATCCTGCTTCAGGTGTAAGTAAAGTTTCATGGGGCGGGCTGTGGGTTTTTAGTAGATGAGTGTTTTAGCTCAGAGCGTAACGGGTAGCGAGGCATCAATCAGCGCAATACAAATTTTATGTCGCAAAGTATGTGCCAGTTACGGTATAGCCCAGCTGGTATTTATACGTTATGCTTCGCTAAGGGACGAGAATAGAATAACTTTTATAAGTAGCGTAGAATATTTATTGTAACGACTCACACGATTGAGCATAAAATTCCCCGAAAAATGCGGGCCGTATAAATGCTGGCCGTATAAACGGGCTAACAGGTCCACGGGGAAGGATACCCGCTATTGAGAAGCGTCAACCGCATGGATGCGGGTGCCGAGCCTACAGGGATGTATTTACGGCGACTTCTCAATAGTGGATATTCTTTCCTTTCTATCTATTTCAATAGTCATTGTAACGTTATTTAATTTTCGTCCCTAAGCTGTATAAATGTCAGAATATCATAAATCACAGGGTGCAATAATGTCTGCTTACATTATTTTTAATTACAAAATTCTGGATCATATTGAAATTAAAAAAATTAAAGATCTACTGACGCCAGTACTGGAAAAATATGAAACTGAGGTTATTGTCGCTAGCCCAGTCAGGTCTATAGAAGGTGAAGCTTACCCTCATATGGTTATTCATAAATTCATGAGTCTTAAGGATGCAGAGAATTTCTATTATTCAAAAGCGCATCAGGATATCATCGAATTTCGTAAAAGCATAACTGAAGGCTGGGCAACAATCGTTGATGGTTACGTAGAATAATAGCGCTGTCCTTTCGTGCTGTAACATTTCTGTAATAAAACTGACGTAAACTCATACTTTATGAGAGAGCCGTCATTGCAGCGAAAATACAGTCAACGAGCATTACGCGACCGTCTGGCCAGATATCTGGTATCTTTCGGAGGTGTCAGTGTTATCTGTGCTATTTTGCTGATTTTCTTTTATTTGCTGCAGGTGGTGATTCCGATGTTTGAATCAGCCGAAATGCAGCAAACTGCACAGTTTATTGCGCCCGTCGGTACAGTGCAGAGTGCTAATGCGGCTGATGCTGATACAGGTAAAACCCTGCTGCTGGGGCTCGAAGAGCAGGGTGATATGGCGGTGCGCTTCAGCGATTCCGGGGATGTCATATTTTTCGAAACAGCGACCGGTAAGCTTGTGATGAGCGAAAAATTACAGCTACCCGCTGCGATTACCAGTGCATCCAACAGCCTTGACAGGGTGGTGCTGGGACTGGCTAATGGCCGTGTTCTGCTGCTGCGATATGCTTTTGAGCTGAGTTATCCTGACAATATACGCACCCTGACTCCGGTGCTTGAATACCCACTGGGGAAAGAGCCTCTGCTACTTGATGATGCTTCTCAGCCCCTGATACATGTGGCAATACAGTTCAATACTGAGGGCGCTGGCCTTGTGGCTGTGACGGCGGATAATCGACTGGTGTTTGCGCGATATATACGTGAAGAGTCCTTTATATCAGAGGAAATTAGCAGTGAGCTGGCATCGAAATCTGAGCGAGCACTGGGCAAGGGTGTCGATAAGGTGGTGACGGCTATTGCTTTAACGCCTGATCTGGCACACCTGTATGTCTCCACAGCGGTGGGTATTTTGCATGATTACCCGCTAGATGATGAAGGCCTGAGTTTTTCACCGGTTAACTATGAGTTTGAGCATAAAATTAACAGGCTTGCATTGTTACTGGGGGGGACGTCGTTACTGGTAGGGCTTGAGACAGGTGAAGTTCAGCAGTGGATGCCGGTAAATGAGAAGGCTGCGGGGCGCAGCACAAAAGTACTGGCTTTTATACGTGCATTTCATGAAAGCACCCAGGCACTGAGCTTTATTGCCCCTGAGCAACGCCGCAAAGGCTTTGCAGTGGCAGATTCTGCAGGGACGATTACGCTGTATTACGCCACATCGCAGCGCGTGCTGACACAGATAAACACGCCGGGGCGTGTTATTACACACATGGCCTGGTCTGCGCGTGCTGAGAACCTGCTGGTGGTGGATGATAAAAACCGGTTATCTGTTTATCAGATCAGAAATGAGTACCCGGAGGTGTCCTGGGATGTGCTGTGGGGTAAAGTCTGGTATGAGGGCTACGATGAGGCTGATTATATATGGCAGTCCTCTGCATCCACGAATGAATTTGAACCGAAATTAAGCCTGGTGCCGCTTTCATTTGGCACGATTAAAGCGGCATTATATGCGATGATCTTTGCCGTGCCCATTGCAATTCTGGGCGCTATTTATACGGCGCAGTTTATGACCCCGCGAATGCGCACAACGGTTAAGCCGTCAATAGAGATAATGGAGGCACTGCCTACCGTAATACTGGGTTTTCTGGCGGGCCTGTGGCTGGCCCCTTTTATTGAAACCCATCTTGCCGGTGTTTTTACGCTGCTGCTTATATTGCCACTGGGGTTTATATTATGTGCGTGGTTATGGGAGCATGTGCCGGGGCGCGCTCGGTTTGAAGGTTGGGAAGCTGCCCTGTTACTGCCAGTCGTTCTGTTTTTTATCTGGCTGTCAATGCGTGTAAGCCTGCCGCTGGAACAGTTGTTATTTCAGGGGGACATGCGTAATTATATGAGCAATGAGTGGGGGATGAGTTACGATCAGCGAAATTCGCTGGTTGTTGGGCTCATTATGGGCTTTGCGGTTATTCCTACCATTTTTTCAATTGCCGAAGATGCGCTGTTTAGTGTGCCGCAGCATTTAATTCGAGGCTCACTTGCGCTGGGGGCGACACGCTGGCAAACAATGATGTATGTGGTTTTACCCGCCGCCAGTCCGGCTATATTTTCGGCCATTATGATGGGTTTTGGTCGGGCGGTGGGTGAGACCATGATTGTGTTAATGGCGACGGGTAATACGCCGTTAATGGATATGAGTATCTTTCAGGGGATGCGAACGCTGGCGGCGAACATCGCCGTGGAGGTGCCTGAGGCTGAAGTCGCAAGCACTCATTACAGGGTGTTGTTCCTGGCAGCACTGATACTTTTTCTATTTACCTTCTTTTTTAATACCCTTGCGGAAATGATTCGACATCGGCTGCGTAAAAGGTACAGTGGATTATGACGTTACAAAAAATAAATCGGCAGTGGTTCAGGAGTGGGACACCGTGGATATGGATGAATGCCGGTGCAATTAGTATTTCACTGGTGGCAGTATCTGGCCTGTTGCTATTAATTATGGTGCGGGGTATGAGTCACTTTTGGCCGGCGAATGTGGAGGCTTTTTATTTTGCAGATGCAAACAGCAGGACAACGGTGATTGCTGAAATTATTGAAAAAGAGACGGTGCCAGCGGGCTCTGTGCCGGGGATTGATCGTTCAGAGGGCAGTGTGACTCGCTACCTGGTAAAAACCGGCAATCGTGATGTGTATGGGAGTGATTTCAGATGGATTTTTGAGCAGGGGCTGAAAAAACGCACACAGCCTGAAGCGTTAGTGGTATTAGAGCGCATTGAATGGGGGAATTTTTACGGGTTTCTGAGTGCGGTTTATGAAAATGATCGTCTGGTGAGTGCATTAGAAAAAAATACCGATGAGTCGATATTGTGGGCAACGTTCAACCAACGCCTTGGCCGTGTAAGGACATTGCGCAAACAGATTCATCACCTTGAGCAGGCTGAAATTGGTGCAATCAATTACAAACTGGAGCAGATACGTCTACAACAACGCCGTCTGGAACTTGACCAGGCGCTCAGTGATACAGTCCTGGCCAGTGTCCGGGAGCAGCAGGAGCGACTACAGGGAGAATATAATCAGTTGCTCAGGCAGACGCAAAGTTTGTATCAGCAGATCAATAGAGATTCGATTCGGGTAAAAATAATGGATGACAGGGAAATTAACATTCCCTTAAAAAATATTATTAAAGCCTGGCAGCCCAATAAAATGTCTACACTACAGAAACTGGGCTTTTATATGAGCGATTTATGGGATTTTGTAACCGATGACCCCCGTGAGGCAAATACAGAAGGTGGCATATTTCCCGCAATATTTGGTACGGTCATGATGGTGATTATTATGGCGATAATGGTAACCCCTTTTGGTGTGATTGCGGCGGTGTATCTTCGTGAATATGCGCATCAGGGTGTGCTAACCCGACTAATTCGAATCGCGGTAAACAATCTGGCGGGTGTGCCTTCAATCGTCTACGGTGTGTTTGGTCTGGGTTTTTTTGTTTATTTTCTGGGGGGGCATATTGATGATGTATTTTACCCAGAAGCGCAACCCACGCCTACATTTGGTACGCCCGGTCTGCTGTGGTCTTCATTAACACTGGCATTGCTGACACTGCCGGTGGTGATTGTTGCCACTGAGGAAGGTTTGTCTCGTATTCCCACCAGTTTACGCGAAGGTAGCCTGGCGCTGGGCGCAACAAAGGTAGAAACGCTGTGGCGTGTTGTGCTTCCCATGGCAAGTCCTGCCATTATGACGGGCCTGATTCTGGCGATTGCGCGAGCGGCGGGCGAGGTGGCACCGCTCATGTTAGTGGGGGTTGTAAAACTGGCTCCGGCGCTGCCATTGGATGGAAATATGCCTTTTTTGCACCTGGATCGTAAATTCATGCACCTTGGGTTTCATATTTATGATGTAGGTTTTCAAAGCCCCAATGTAGAAGCGGCACGGCCGCTGGTCTATGCCACGGCTTTTTTACTGGTGGTTGTTATTGTGGCGCTGAATTTGAGCGCCATAAGTTTAAGAAATCGGTTGCGGGAAAAATACCGTGCACTGGATGGATAGGAAAAATTTAATATGAATGAAGTAGATATAAATACAATAAAACCGTCTGTTGTGGACTCAGCGGATTATAAGCAAACGGTTGAAATTGTGATGCAGGTGAATAAGCTAAATTTATTTTACGGTGATGCACAGGCTTTAAGTGATATTAGCTTTATGATGAAAAAAAATCATGTAACGGCGTTTATTGGTCCCAGTGGTTGTGGAAAATCGACATTGCTTCGTTGCTTTAATCGCATGAACGATTTAATAGACGGTGTGCGCGTAGAGGGGGAGATTAATCTGGATGGAAAAAATATTTATAATGCGGGTATTGATGTAAGCGCATTACGACAACAGATCGGTATGGTATTTCAGAAACCAAACCCGTTTCCCATGAGTATTTTTGAAAATGTAGCGTATGGACTGCGCCTACAGGGTGTTAATAAACGCAGGCTATTAGAGGAAAAAGTGGAGTGGGCACTGAAAGGGGCTGCCCTGTGGGGTGAAGTGAAAGATCGCTTAAATGAAAGTGCATTAGGGATGTCCGGTGGCCAGCAACAGCGCCTGGTGATTGCACGGGCAATTGCTATTGAGCCGGAGATATTACTGCTCGATGAACCGGCATCTGCGCTTGATCCCATCTCGACATTAAAAATAGAAGAATTGATACATGAGTTAAAATCGCGTTATACCATATTAATTGTGACGCATAATATGCAGCAGGCGGCACGTGTTTCGGATGAAACCGCATTTATGTATATGGGGGAGATGATTGAATTCGGAGATACCAGCAGCATTTTTACCAATCCGGTTAAAAAACAGACAGAAGATTATATAACCGGACGTTACGGTTAGGTCATTAGTTAATAACCACTGAGGTGCATTATGGAAATAACAAATACAGGCTATCATATTTCACATAAATTTAATGAGGAAATGCAGGGGCTGCGCAATAAGGTATTAAAAATGGGCGGCCTTGTTGAGCAACAGATTACAGACTCAATTGAAGCTTTGCAGAGCCTCAATGTGGCGGATGCCGAAACAGTGATCCTCAATGATCATAAAGTTAATGCGCTTGAGGTGATGATTGATGAGTCCTGCATACAGATACTGGCCAGACGTCAGCCTGCGGCATCGGATTTGCGCATGGTGGTTGCAGTGATAAAAACGATCACTGACCTTGAACGTATAGGGGATGAAGCAGAAAAAATTGCCCGAATGGCGGTTCACCTATCGGAAAAAGACAGTCACTTTCATAGTCAGTATGCGGGTATTCGTCACCTGGGTGCTCATGTCAGAAAAATGTTGCATGATGTGCTAGACGCCTATGCGCGCCTGGATGTAGATGCGGCACTAAAAGTACTACGTGATGATGAAATTGCAGATAAGGAATATCAGAATCTGTTGCGTTTGTTGATTACCTATATGATGGAAGATCCACGCAATATCACTCAGGTGCTGGATGTTGTGTGGGCAGCTCGTGCGCTGGAGCGCATAGGGGATCATGCAAAAAATATTGGTGAATATGTTATTTATCTGGTTAAGGGAAAAGATATCAGGCATACCGATCCCGATGAAATTGAAAAAAATATATTATTCTGAAAACCTGAGTTTCATTTAATTAATATATGGGTCATATTTTTAAGTTATACTATAAATATATTTATAGTAACCGATTTAATATATTAACTGGAGTGATTTATTTTAAAGAAGAAATATTATGAAACATGCAAATATTTTACTGGTAGAAGATGATACGGATGTTCAGGAAATGCTGAATTTCTCTCTGATACCTGAAGGCTATGTTATTTATTCGGCTTTTAGTGTTAAGGAGGCCTGGGAAATTATTGAAAAAAAAGCTATAAACCTTGTATTATTAGACTGGATGCTGCCGGATAATAGCGGCATAGATCTGTTGCACCGCATTCGAAAGTATCATTCTATGTTGCCGGTTATTATGCTTACTGCAAAGGCAGAAGAGCAGGACAGAGTTCTGGGGCTGGATGTGGGTGCGGATGATTATATCACCAAACCCTTTTCAGTCAGGGAGTTAAAGTCAAGAATTCAGGCGGTGCTGCGACGTTCAATGCCGGATGAGCAGTCTGTTCAGATCGGTGAACTGTTTCTGGACCCGCTAAGCCAACGAGTGAAAGTGGGTGAGACATCACTTTCACTTTCGCCAATTGAATTTCGTTTACTACATTACTTTATGAGCCATACTGAGCGTGTTTTCACGCGTGCACAGTTGCTGGATCAGGTCTGGGGTGCGCAGGTGTATGTGGAGGAGCGTACGGTGGATGTACATATAAGGCGTTTGCGAAAGCAGTTGGCCGTTTTTGAGCTTTCATCACTCCTGCAAACGGTGCATGGCAGTGGCTATCGATTTTCAAAACAGCAATGAGTGTTTTGAACGTTTTTAATATTACAGCGGGTTTGCGCCGTGAACTGAGCTTTCTGGCATTCGCTCTATTGCTGGTGCTGGTCTTTGGAAGTCTTACGGATTCTACTCTGGTGTTACTGTGTATAAATTTGGGGGTTTATGTATTGTGGACATTGTATAACCTCAATCTTCTGGTGTGCTGGTTAACTCGCCCTTCTAAAAATACGCCTGAAACCTGGGGAATATGGGGTGATGTTTACTATCAGTTGTATCATCTGTACAGGCGTCAACGAAAAGCCAGGCGAAAACTGGCAAAAATGCTTAAGCGTTTTCAACAGTCTACACAGGCGCTACCCTATGCCACCATTGTCTTTAATAAAATGGGTGGAATAGAGTGGTTTAATCCCGTTGCAGGTAAACTGTTTTCCTTACAGCAGGGGCAGGACATTGGGCAACGTATAGATAACTTAATACGCCAGCCAGAATTTACACGCTATATTTCAATGCGTGAGTTTGAATCGCCGCTAGAGTTTCAGAAAAATCAGCAACGTATTCTTCTCAGTATAACGCCGTATGGTGGAGGTAAACTGCTGTTAAGTGCACAGAATATCACGCAACGAGTAAAACTTGATGAAATGCGCCGTGATTTTATATCAAATGCCTCTCATGAACTGCGCACACCCATTACGGTTATGTCGGGTTACATTGAGATGTTACGGGATATAGATAATGCATCCTTTAATCAGCCACTGGATAAAATATATGCACAAATTTTGCGTATGGAAAAAATTATCAGTGAGCTAATTGAACTGGCAAAACTGGAAGCATCACCGCTAGCCGATAAATCCCCGGTGCTAAATCTATATAAGCTACTTGATGAGGTGTACACAGAAGCATTGGGTCTGGATCAGGGAAAACACATTATCGAGTTCTCTATTGAAAATGATGATAAAAACATGATGATTCAGGGTGAATATAACGAATTGTGTATGGCATTTTCGAATTTGATGACAAATGCGATCCGCTATACGCCAGAGAATTCGGTAATTACTCTTTTTGCGTATGCAGATGGCCTCGGTGTGAGTGCTGGGGTAAAAGATCAGGGAATAGGCATCAGTTATGAGCATATTCCTCGTTTAACTGAACGTTTTTACCGTGTGGATGAGGGGCGCTCTAATGAAAAAGGTGGGACGGGGCTGGGCCTTGCTATTGTAAAGCAGATACTGGATCGCCATGGAGCTTCATTTTTTATTGAAAGTACGGTGGGTGAGGGCAGTGAGTTTCGTTGTTATTTTCCAGATTAGTATTTATGGATATGCCGGTTTCGTATTTTAGCATCTTCGTCCTCACTTTATACACGATAGTCATAAAACAATCACAGCTATGTCATAGTTCCGACACATAAATGTCCTATTATCTGTGCATGAAATTAACTGGAGTTTTAAGTAATGAAGTATAAAAAAGTCATGTTTACAATGGTATCAGCTGCTATGGGGTTAATATTGAGCACTGGTTTTTTATCGTCACCGGTGTCGGCGGGGGTATCGGTTGATAAGGCAATTACCGAGTACCGATCTGCCAGTGGTGTTTCGGGTAACCTGTCCAGTGTGGGGTCTGATACACTGGCTAATTTAATGACCCTGTGGGCTGAGTCATTTAAACGGTTTTACCCCAGTGTCAATATTCAGATTCAGGCGGCGGGTTCCTCTACAGCCCCACCGGCATTAACGCAGGCAACATCGACACTGGGACCCATGAGTCGTAAAATGAAAGATAAGGAAGTCTCCGCGTTTGAAGATCGTTATGGATATAAGCCAATGGCGATTCCGGTGGCAATTGATGCACTGGCCGTTTATGTTAATAAAGATAACCCGCTTAAGGGCCTGTCCATTGCTGATATTGACGCAATATTTTCTTCAACACGAAGGTGTGGTGCGAAAAAGGACATTACAAAATGGGGCGAACTGGGATTAACGGACCCCTGGAAGGGGCGTGATATTCAGATATTTGGTCGTAATTCCGTATCGGGTACATATGGTTATTTTAAGAAAAAAAGTCTGTGCAAGGGTGATTATAAAAATACGGTAAATGAGCAGCCAGGCTCCGCTTCTGTGGTACAGGCTGTGAGCAGCTCTATAAACAGTATTGGTTACTCCGGTATTGGCTATAAAACCTCTGGTGTACGTGCGCTTTCTCTGAGTAAAAAACCAGCAGGAAAACTTATTGATGCGACACCGGGTAATGCTGTGTCTGGAAAGTATCCACTTTCGCGCTTTCTCTATGTCTATGTGAATAAGCACCCCAATAAACCGCTGGCGCTGCTTGAAAAAGAGTTTATAAAGATGGTGCTTTCACAGCAGGGCCAACAGGTGGTTATTAAAGATGGTTATATTCCTTTGCCAGCTGGGGTTGTGAAGAAGTATCTGTCCAGATTGTAAAAACGGCTACTGACTAATGAGTTGCCAGCAAAGGTGGGCTTACTCAAGGTGATGTGGATGGTGCCATCTCTAAGAGTGATCTCTTTTATGTGTATGCGGGTACGCCCTTTCTGTACACGCTCACCGTGAGTGGCGCTAAGGTGCTGTTAACAGATGATACCAATGCGGGTGCAGCTGTCTCTAGCGCTAGCCTGAATTTCCAGGCAATTGGTAACAGCTGAGGTATTAACACCGGTGAAATGCTCACTGCACCATTAGCCATGCCGCTGAGGCATGGGCGGTGTTTGATGAGGCGGTAAGCTATCGTTTGATGCAGGGGCTTTTTTTTTGCCTTTCGACTATGTCGATCTGTAATAAGGCTAGTTAGCCAGGTTACAGAATCAGGTACAGATGGTTGGGCTATAGCCAGGTTTTCATTAACAGAGATGGCTTCATTTAAAAAACGTACTGTGCACCCAGCGTAAATAACAGATTGGTTTGCAGTTGTGGGCCATTCAAGTTCTGATATATCGGTGTGCCGATCTCCATCGAAAATCGTAGGGCGTTTAATTCATCTGCAATGTAATTTACACCGATTAATGCGTCGATACGGCTGCCACCTCTTAGCTCCGGGTTTTTTGTAGGCAGGGTGGGTGCAGGCGAGAGCTTTTTATCCGCGCCGTCTATATTACCCCAGTCCTGTGCATTTAGTCTAGCCGACAGGCTAAAACGCGGGTTTAAATTTCTTGCAATCCAGCCTGAAATATTTATTTTATCCCCCAGTTTATAGCCGTTATCATTTGTATCAATATAATATTTATACAGGCCCTGCGCGCCCCAGGACCAGGTACTATATGCGTGAGTGTAGGTTAATCCGGGTGTTATTGAGTATGAGCCAGAACCTGTTTGCATGGGGTAGGGCAGTTGTACGGGTACACCGTTTGAGGCAGGGGTGACATCTTTTTCATCTATTGAGCCACTCGGCACACCGAGCGAAAAATTCAATAACAGGTTAGTGTCTGATGTAGCTGCGAGTTGATATACCGCGCCAATATTGATATCACCAATGCCACGTGATTCAGTGGTGAATTCTACATTGTTCATATTGACTCGGTGGTCCATGGACAGGCTTAATACCGAAGCCATTAAAGAGAGTGTCAGCTTTTCAGTGGGTGCATACATGGCACCCAACATATGCATTGTCATATCCATGCTTAATGGGCTAACCATAAATCCGGGCAGTGGCGCGGCTACAGAACGGGTGCCATCAAGATTGCCATCCATTTGCATTGACATATATCGGTAACTTAGCATTACTTCATCTATATCCATTACATGATCTCCCATAATGCCTGCAGGGGCGTGTGTATCTGGGCGTTCATGGATATGGCCAGCCTGCGCTGTTGTGCTTAAAAACAGGACTAGCAGGTATGCAGTGGTCTTTTTATCAGGGTACTTCATTGGTGTCTCACGATGCTAATAATTGCTTATAGCTTACGCTTCAGGATATGAAATGGAATGTGGCATAGTGTCGCAGAAGAGAAACAGTCGGTAGTCAAAAGAGAACGTAATTACTCACACCCCTTAAGACTTTTTACCGCAGAGGACGCAGAGAACACGGAGAAAAGCACAAGACAGAGAAAAGCTACAGGCCAGGCATACAGTCTCCCGCGATCCCTGCAGCTGACGCTTCTCAATAGCAGGCATCCTTTCCCATGAACCTGTTAGTCAGTTTATACTGCCAGTTTTTTCGGGAAATTTTATATTGGGCAGTGTGAGTAGTTAGCAAATGCGCTTACTACTAAAATGGATAGAAAGGAAAGGATACCCACTATTGAGAAGCCGCCGTAAATACATCCCTGTAGGCTCGGCATCCGCATCCCTGCGGCTGACGCTTCTCAATAGCGAGCATCCTTTCCCATGGACCTGTTAGTCAGTCTATACTGTCAG
>UOFJ01000182.1_pt1 | contig 17533 bp, 28 predicted proteins | sample 1988251 | NCBI WGS metagenome assembly UOFJ01 (sample SAMEA4712194, study PRJEB27164) | hydrothermal vent metagenome | biome: marine basaltic hydrothermal vent biome; feature: marine hydrothermal vent; material: mineral | place: Pacific Ocean | collected 2011-06-14/2011-07-23 | depth 1689 m
GTGACAACGTGAAAATGGTAGTGACATTAATCGCCCCGATTGCGATGGAAGAAGGCCTGCGTTTCGCGATACGCGAAGGTGGTCGAACTGTAGGCGCGGGCGTTGTAAGTAAGATTATCGATTAATTTCGCAGTTTGTGTTGCCGGGTGCTCCTGTAACCGCATTAGAAAGTGGGTGTTTGCATCTGTATGCAGCCATTTTTGTCCGGTTGAAGGGCTCTGGTGGGCAATCTGAATAATTAAGTAATTTAATAACTACTCACTTATCCTCGAATAGTGTTTTTTAAAGAGTAAAAATTATGGCAGCTAGTCAAAGAATACGTATCCGCTTAAAATCATTTGATCATAAGCTTGTTGATCGTTCATGCACTGAAATTGTTGATACAGCAAAGCGCACCGGTGCTTATGTGAAAGGGCCGATCCCATTGCCCACCAAAAAAGAGCGTTTTACAGTGCTTATTTCTCCGCATGTAAACAAGGATGCGCGCGACCAGTACGAGTTACGTACGCATAAGCGTTTGCTTGATATTGTTGATCCAACGGATAAGACCGTTGATGCGCTAATGAAGCTTGATCTTGCAGCCGGTGTTGATGTTCAGATTAAGCTAAACTAGTTTTTTTTCATGAGCTACAAAATCATTACACTTAAAGAGTAGTGATAGTGGAAAAAACATGGTAGAATTCGCGCCTCTTTTGGCCCAGCTCGAACCTGGCCCAAACTAATACAGAGACACAAATTAAGTTAAGTCGATGATTTAACAACGATTAATTGAGACTGGATAAATTCAGGCTCAGCTGAAATTTTTGGAAAGCAGACATGGCTATCGGTTTAGTCGGTAAAAAATGCGGTATGACACGAATCTTTACAGAAGATGGCGTATCTATACCCGTAACAGTAGTTGAAGTTACGTCTAATCGCGTTACTCAGGTTAGAACCATTGAAGTAGATGGCTATAATGCTGTGCAGGTGACTACAGGTACACGTCGAGCACCTCACCAGAACAAGAGTCGCTCTTCCTGTATAAATAAAGCGCAAGCAGGGCACTTTGCGAAAGCGGGTGTTGAGGCAGGGCGCGGGTTATGGGAGTTTCGTCTCGACTCTGCTTCAGAATATGAAACAGGTTCTGAGTTACCCCTGGGTATGTTTGAAGCGGGCCAGAAAGTAGATGTTACAGGCCGATCAATTGGTAAGGGATTTGCCGGTGGTGTTAAGCGCTGGGGTTTCCAGATGCAGGACGCTACACACGGTAACTCGGTCTCGCATCGTGCGCCGGGTTCAATTGGTCAGTGTCAAACACCTGGTCGGGTATTTAAAGGTAAAAAAATGGCAGGTCACATGGGTGACAGGCAGCGCACTGCGCAAACACTTGAACTGGTACGCGTTGATGAAGAACGTGGCCTGTTATTGATTAAAGGTTCTGTACCTGGCTCTAAAGGTGGCAACGTAATTATACGTGCCGCTATAAAGAGCCCAGGTTGAGAAGGGGTTAGATTCTAATGGATCTTCAGTTACATAAAGCAAGCGATAAGGTATCTGTAGCAGATGCAATTTTCGCAAGAGATTTTAACGAAGGCCTGGTTCATCAGGCGGTAGTTTCATTTCTTGCCGGCGCACGCGCAGGCACCAAAGCACAGAAGAATCGCTCAGCAGTACGAGGCGGTGGTGCTAAGCCATGGCGTCAGAAAGGTACTGGCCGAGCCCGTGCAGGTACAATACGTAGTCCAATCTGGCGCTCAGGTGGGCAGACGTTTGCTGCAGCACCACGGGACCATTCGGTAAAATTGAATAAAAAGATGTATAGAGCTGCAATTAGCTCTATTCTATCTGAATTGATACGTCAGGACCGCCTCAAGGTGGTTGAAGACATAACAGTTGATTCACCGAAAACAAAAGGCATGGTCGCTAAATTAAGTGAACTGGACGTTACAAAAGTACTGATCGTCACAGAAACAGGCGACGAAAATCTTTATCTGTCAGCAAGAAATCTACATAAAGTAGAGATAACAGACATGGCAGGTATGTCAGCTGTTGATCTGGTTGGCGCTGAAAATGTTGTAATGACGGTGGGATCACTGCGTGCAATAGAGGAATGGCTATCATGATGGGTCAGGAAAGAATACTGCAGGTACTGGTAGCGCCACTCATATCAGAGAAATCAACGCTATTAGCCGATACTGTAAACACGCATGTGTTTAAAGTGAATACAACGGCCACAAAGATTGAAATCAAACAGGCTGTAGAAGAACTGTTTGAAGTAAAAGTCGCTCAGGTTAGAGTGATGAATGTAAAGGGTAAGACCAAACGATTTGGTCAACGTATTGGTAAACGTTCAGACTGGCGTAAGGCCTATGTTAAGCTGGCTGAAGGCCAGGACATAGCTTTAGCTAGCGCTAACTAGAAGGCGTGTAGACGATGGCAATTGTAAAAAGTAAGCCAACTTCTCCGGGGCGTCGTTTTGTAGTAAAGGTAGTTAATCCTGATCTGCATAAAGGTGCTCCTTATGGACCGTTATTAGAAAAACAGTCAAGAAATGGTGGTCGTAATAACGCAGGTCGTATTACAACACGTCATGTGGGTGGTGGGCACAAGCAGCATTACCGTATTATTGACTTTAAACGGACTAAAGATGGTATTCCAGCGGTAGTTGAACGCCTTGAATACGATCCGAACAGAACAGCAAATATTGCATTATTAAAATATGCAGATGGTGAGCGTCGTTATATTATTGCGCCAAAAGGTATTAAAGCCGGAGATGAAGTTGCTTCAGGCCCCAATGCCGCTATCAAAAATGGTAATACATTGCCATTGCGTAATGTGCCTGTAGGTTCACAGGTTCACTGCATTGAGCTAAAGCCAGGTAAAGGTGCACAGATTGCACGCAGTGCGGGTACATCAGTGCAACTGGTTGCACGCGAAGGTATGTATGCAACCCTGCGTTTACGCTCAGGTGAAATGCGTAAAATTCATGTTGACTGTCGCGCAACCATTGGTGAAGTTGGCAATAGTGAGCACAGCTTGCGCTCACTGGGTAAAGCGGGCGCTAAGCGCTGGCGCGGTGTACGCCCAACGGTTCGAGGCGTAGCCATGAACCCGGTTGATCACCCACACGGTGGTGGTGAAGGCCGTACTTCCGGTGGTCGTCATCCTGTTTCACCCTGGGGTATGCCTACCAAAGGCAAGAAGACACGAAGCAATAAGCGTACAGACAATATGATTGTTCGTCGCCGTAATAACCGTAAATAATTGAGGGTAATCAGGTGCCACGTTCACTAAAGAAAGGACCATTTATCGACCACCATTTAATGGCGAAGGTCGAGAAAGCAGTAGAAGAAAAGAGTCGTCGTCCCATTAAAACATGGTCGCGTCGCTCTACTGTTTTCCCCGATATGATCGGTTTGACCATAGCAGTACATAATGGCAGGCAGCATATTCCTGTTTTAATAAACGAGAATATGGTAGGTCATAAGTTGGGTGAATTTGCCCTGACGCGGACATATCGTGGTCATGTAGCCGACAAAAAGTCGAAAAAGTAAGGGGTAGATGATGGAAGTAGCAGCAAAACATCGCTTTGCACGCATTTCTCCTCAGAAATGTCGTCTGATTGTGGATCAAATTCGTGGCCTTGCCGTAGAAGAGGCAATAACCACGTTAACGTTTAGCAATAAAAAGGGCGCACACCTGGTACAGAAAGTACTGGAGTCTGCCATTGCAAATGCTGAACATAATGAGGGTGCAGACATTGATGAATTAAAAGTGTCTAACACCTATGTTGATGAAGGTCCGACTATGAAGCGAATTCAAGCTCGCGCAAAAGGTCGTGCTAACAGAATTTTAAAGCGTACCAGTCACATCACGGTTACGGTTTCGGATCGTTAAGAGAGAAGCGGAATGGGCCAGAAAGTACATCCAATAGGATTTCGTTTAGGTATTTCAGCAGACTGGAATACTAAATGGTATGCAAACAGTAAGGATTATCCAAAACTGTTAAATGCCGATATTAAAGTTCGAGAGTTTCTGAAAAAGAAACTTGCTGCGGCGAATGTAAGTCGTATACAGATCGAACGTCCAACACGCTCAGCTGTGATTACAATTCACACAGCCAGACCGGGTGTTGTTATTGGTAAAAAAGGTGCAGATATAGAAGTGCTGCGCAATGAGGTTTCCAGAATACTGGGTCTTCATATCAATAATGTGAAAATCAATATTGAAGAGATTCGTAAACCTGAACTTGATGCTCAGCTGGTTGCCGAAAGCATCGCGCAGCAGCTAGAGCGTCGTGTTATGTTTCGACGCGCCATGAAGCGCTCAATGCAAAACACGATGCGCATGGGTGGTCTGGGTATAAAAATCAAGGTTGGCGGACGCTTAAACGGTGCGGAAATAGCCCGTAGCGAATGTTATATGGAAGGTCGAGTGCCATTGCACACCTTGCGTGCAGACATCGATTATGGTTTTGCTGAAGCGCTAACAACTTATGGAATCCTGGGTGTAAAAGTCTGGATCTATAAAGGTGAAGTGTTTGACCTTGAGCAGAAGAAACTTGCTGCTCAACAGGAAAATAGTCCTAAAAAATCTGGCGGTAGAAGCCAGGATAGAAGGGGATAAGCATGCTTCAGCCTAAACGCACAAAATTTAGAAAAGCATTTAAAGGTCGTAACCGCGGACTTGCGCAAAATGGTAATAAAGTAAGCTTTGGTGAATACGGTTTGAAAGCGCTCGCGCGTGGTCGTATCTCGGCTCGACAGATTGAAGCGGCTCGACGTGCCATGACACGACATGTTAAACGTACAGGTAAGATCTGGATTCGAGTATTTCCAGATACACCTATATCCAATAAGCCATTAGAAGTTCGAATGGGTAAGGGAAAAGGAAACGTTGACCACTGGGTTGCAAAAGTTCAACCAGGTTCAGTTTTATACGAAATGGAAGGTGTGCCAGAAGCGTTAGCAAGAGAGGCTTTTCAGCTGGCAGCGGCTAAATTGCCAATTAAAACAACATTTGTTTCGCGAGCGGTGATGTAATGGCCAGTACAAGTAAAGAAACGATTAAAGATTACAGAGAAAAAGATAAAGCTGGACTAAAAGAAGAGCTTTTGAATTTACGTAAAGAACAGTTTAACCTTCGTATGCAGCAAGGTTCTGGTGAGATGACGAAGCCTCACCTGTTTAAAAATGTACGTCGCGATATAGCACGTATTAAAACTGTTCTAACCGAAAAAAAGCAGGCGGGTGAAGCATCATGAGTGCAGAAAAGTCACAACGAACCCTACAGGGTGTAGTAAGTAGCAACAAAATGGAAAAGTCGGCTACTGTTACTATCGAGCGTCGTGTAAAGCATCCGATATACGGAAAAATCATAAAGCGTTCAACTAAGTTGAGCATTCATGATGAAGCGAATGAATGTGGAATAGGTGATACTGTTATAATAGAACAGTGTGCACCTGTTTCAAAAACAAAATCCTGGAAACTGGTTAAAGTTGTTGAGAAATCAACCGCAGTTTAAGAAAAATTAATTTAAGATATTTGGTGTCGCCATGATTCAAATGCAAACAGTTCTCAATGCAGCAGACAATAGCGGAGCACGTCGCGTACAGTGTATAAAAGTACTCGGTGGTTCTCATCGTCGTTATGCTCGCATCGGTGATGTTATAAAAGTTAGCATCAAGGAAGCAATTCCAAGAGGCAAAGTAAAGAAAGGTGAAGTACATAATGCAGTTGTTGTACGGACTGCTAAAGGTGTTCGCCGTCCTGATGGCTCATTGATCCGTTTTGATAATAATGCTGCGGTTTTGCTGAATAATAACCTGCAGCCTATTGGAACACGTATTTTTGGCCCAGTCACCCGTGAACTGCGTAACGAGAAATTTATGAAGATAATTTCCCTTGCACCGGAAGTATTGTAGGCCCGAGAGTCCTATACGAGAGTATTGTTATGCAAAGAATTAAAAAAGGTGATGAGGTTATTGTAACTGCGGGTAAAGACAAAGGTCGTCGCGGTGAAGTAATGCAGGTACTTAATAATAGCCGATTGATGGTAAATAACATCAATATGGTAAAGAAACACGCGAAGCCTAACCCAATGGCAGGTATAGAAGGCGGTATTATTGAAAAGGAAATGTCTATACATGTTTCTAATGTAATGCTGTTCAACTCTGCAATAAACAAGGGTGATCGGGTAGGCATTAAGACATTAGAAGATGGTAAAAAGGTTCGCTTTTTCAAATCTAATAACGAAGTCATTGACGTTTAACAGGTGACCAGAATTATGGCAAGGTTACAAGAAACATATAGATCCACAATTGTTAAGCAATTGATGGTAGATCAGGGTTACACAAACCCAATGGATGTTCCGTGCATTGAGAAAATCACACTTAATATGGGTGTGGGTGAAGGTGTTTCGGATAAAAAAGTGGTAGAAGCAGCGCGCAGCGATATGGAAAAAATTGCAGGTCAAAAGCCTGTGATTACAATAGCGCGCAAGTCTGTAGCGGCTTTTAAACTCAGAGAAGGCTCGCCGATAGGTTGCAAGGTGACTTTGCGAAAAGCACAGATGTATGAGTTTCTTGATCGTCTGATTACGATTGCTGTCCCTCGTATACGTGACTTTCGTGGCTTGAACGGAAAGTCATTTGATGGCCGTGGCAATTACAGCATGGGTATTAAAGAGCAGATTATCTTTCCAGAAATCGATTACGAAAAAATTGATAAAATTCGTGGAATGGATATTACAATTACAACCAGTGCTAAAACAGACGATGAAGCAAGGGCTCTATTAAAAGCCTTTAACTTCCCATTTAAGAATTAAGGGCAAGTCATGGCAAAAGTATCAATGATAGAGCGTGAAAAAAAACGCACTAAATTAGTAGAAAGAGATTTCGAAAAGCGTCAGGTATTAAGAGCTATTCTGAAAGATCCGCAAGCAAGCTATGAAGATAAAATGAATGCGCAGGTAAAAATGCAGAAATTACCGCGTGATTCAAGCCCAGCCAGACGTCGCAATCGCTGTCAGATTACAGGGCGACCACATGGCTACTATCGCAAATTTGGTTTATCCCGTATTAAATTGCGTGAAGCAATGATGCGCGGCGATGTACCGGGACTGGTTAAAGCCAGCTGGTAGAGCGCAATAGATGGCTGCTTTTTAAAGCAGGCCATTTATATTGTCAGATTTTTATGTAATTATTAATGCAACACAGCATTAATAATTACGATTTTATAATTATATTAAGAGTAAGGTAATAGATTATGAGTATGTCAGATCCAATAGCAGATATGCTAACTCGTATTCGAAACGGTCAGTCTGCCAGTAAGGTAGATGTCACCATGCCTGCATCTAATGTGAAACAGTCAATAGCCAAAGTTTTAAAAGATGAAGGCTATATTACTGACTATTCAGTTTCAGAAGATGCAAAGCCGGAGTTGTCCGTTTCGTTAAAGTATTTTGATGGAAAGCCAGTTATCGAGTCCATTCACCGTGCGAGCAGACCTGGACTTCGTGTCTACAAAAACAAAGATCAATTACCAAAAGTACTGAATGGTCTTGGTATTGTTATTATTTCAACCTCAAAAGGCATGATGACTGACCGAGCTGCACGCGCTGCAGGTATTGGTGGTGAGTTAATCTGCTCTGTCGCTTAAAGGGGTTATAATATGTCACGAATTGCAAAAAAACCAATTAGTATTCCTGCTGGAACCGAGGTTAAAATTACAGGTCGCTCTGTAAATATAAAAGGACCTAAAGGTGCAATGGATATCCAGCTACACGAAACAGTTTCAGTTGCTCAGGATGGTGAATTACTAAATTTCACGCCTTCAACTGATTCGGCCTGGGCAATGACAGGTACTATGCGCTCACTTGTGAGTAATATGGTTACTGGCGTAAATGTGGGCTTTGAGAAAAAGCTGGAGTTAGTAGGCGTTGGTTATCGTGCAAAAGCACAGGGGAACACGCTGAATTTGCAGCTGGGATTCTCTCATCCAGTAGATTATGCTGTGCCCGATGGCATTACCATTGAGACTCCCAGCCAGACAATGATTCTGGTGAAAGGTGTCGATAAGCAGAAAGTGGGCCAGGTATCTGCTGAAATTCGTGCATATCGTCCACCAGAGCCTTATAAAGGTAAAGGTGTTCGTTATGCTGATGAATATATTATTCGCAAAGAAGCTAAGAAGAAGTAGGTGCTGAGATGGATTCAAAGAAAGTAAGTCGTATTCGTCGCGCCAGGCGCACACGCATGAAAATACGTGAGTTAGGTGCAAACAGGCTGTGTATATTTCGCACACCGCGTCATATATATGCGCAGATACTATCTGCAGATGGGGCAAAAACCCTGGCTTCTTGCTCAACTTTAGATGCTGATGTGAAATCTGCAATTAAAAGCGCCGGTAATACAGATGCTGCAGCAACCGTTGGCAAAATAATTGCTGAAAAATCAAAAGCTGCAGGCGTGGAAAGTGTTGCATTTGATCGTTCGGGCTTTAAATACCATGGTCGTGTTAAGGCACTGGCTGAAGCTGCACGTGAAAACGGACTGCAATTCTAAAGGCAAAAAATATGGCACAAAATAGAGACAATCAAAGAGAAAAAACTGACGATTTTATCGAAAAATTAGTAACTGTAAATCGTGTTGCTAAAGTAGTAAAAGGCGGTCGTCAATTTGGTTTTACAGCCCTTACAGTGGTTGGAGATGGTAAGGGAACCGTTGGATTAGGTTACGGAAAAGCGAAGGAAGTACCCGCAGCTATTCAGAAGGCTATGGATAAGGCGCGTAAAAATATGCGAAAAGTACACCTTAAAGATGATACCTTACAGCATGCTGTGACAGGTGAGCATGGTGCGGCTAATGTGTATATGCAGCCTGCATCGGAAGGTACAGGTATTATTGCAGGTGGTGCAATGCGTGCAGTTTTTGAGGCAGTAGGCGTAAAAAACGTGCTGGCTAAAATAAACGGTACACGTAACCCCATTAATGTTGTTCGCGCAACAATAAATGGGCTTGAGATGATGCGTTCTCCTGAATCAGTTGCTGCTAAGCGCGGTAAGAAAGTTGAAGAAATATTAGGCTAATCGACATGGCACAGAATAAAATCAGAGTTACATTGACGAAAAGCATAATTGGGCGTCTTAAGTCACACAGAGCATGTGTGAAAGGCCTTGGTTTACGTCGTACAAACCATACAGTTGAAGTTATTGATACACCTGAAACACGTGGCATGATTAATAAAGTGTCATATATGGTTAAGGTAGAGGAAGATTAAGATGCAATCAAATAACCTGACGCTTAATAGTATTGGTCCAGATGCAGGTAGTCATAAATCTGGTAAACGTGTAGGGCGTGGAATTGGCTGTGGCCAGGGTAAAACCTGTGGACGCGGTCACAAAGGTCAGAAATCGCGTAATGGTGGCTTTCATAAGGTAGGTTTTGAGGGTGGCCAGATGCCACTGCAAAGGCGCTTACCGAAAGTTGGCTTTAACTCACGTATGGCAAAATACAGTGCTGAAGTTCGCCTGGGCGAAATCCAGAAGCTAGGCACTGATACAGTCTCACTGAAAACACTTATTGAAGCAAATATTGTTCCAGTTTTCACTAAAAAAGCAAAAGTTATTGCTTCGGGTGAAATCACATCGGCCGTTACGTTGCAGGGTATAAAAGCAACTAAAGGCGCTCTGGCAGCTATTGAAGCTGCTGGTGGAAAAGTAGACGCTTAACGGAATATCAAATGGCAGTTGATCTAAGCAAATTACAGGAACTCAGGCAACGCATCTTTTTTGTTATAGGTGCGCTTATTGTTTACCGTATTGGTACGTTTATACCCGTTCCAGGTGTAAACGCAACAATAATGTCGGCTATTTTTGATCAGCAGTCTGGCACGATACTGGATGTGTTTAACATGTTCTCAGGTGGTGCACTTGAGCGGATGTCGTTGTTTGCACTGGGTATTATGCCCTATATATCAGCTTCAATTATCATGCAACTGCTAACGGTTACTGTGCCGAGTCTTGAGCAGTTGAAAAAAGACGGTGAAGCCGGCAGACGCAAGATTACTATGTATACACGATATGGTGCGGTAGGTCTGGCACTGTTTCAGTCTATGGGAGTAGCTAACATGCTACTTGCCCAGACACATCAGGGTGCCCCACTTGTATATATAGAGTCCACGCTGTCGTTTTATATTATTGCTGTTACATCACTGGTTACAGGAACCGTATTTTTGATGTGGTTGGGAGAGCAAATTTCTGAACGCGGTATAGGTAATGGTATTTCCATGATTATATTTGCGGGTATTGTTGCGGGCCTGCCTTCAGCAATAGGTGGGACGGCCGAGCTTGTGAGCACGGGTGAGTTAAACCCATTAACGGCTATTATTCTGTTTATACTGGCGATTGCGGTAACTGCATTCGTAATATTTGTAGAGCGTGGCCAGAGACGTATTACTGTTAATTATGCAAAACGCCAGCAAGGCCGTAAAATGTATGCTGCTCAGAGCAGCCATTTACCCCTTAAACTGAATATGGCAGGTGTAATACCGCCAATATTTGCATCAAGTATTATTTTGTTCCCAGCCACGATGGGGGGCTGGTTTGGTCAGTCTCAGGGTATGGAGTGGCTAGCTGAATTATCGACGACACTTTCACCAGGTGAGCCTGTATATGTAATGTTTTATGCAGCTGCAATAATATTCTTCTGCTTTTTCTATACGGCACTGGTGTTTAATAGTCGGGAAACGGCTGATAACCTTAAAAAATCCGGTGCATTTATACCCGGAATTCGCCCAGGTGAACAAACGGCTAAATATATAGATGGTGTAATGACACGTCTAACACTGGTAGGTGCTTTTTATATAACCGCTGTTTGCTTATTACCTGAGTTTCTGATTTTGTACTGGAATGTACCCTTCTATTTTGGTGGTACATCACTGTTGATTATCGTGGTGGTAGTAATGGACTTTATGGCTCAAATGCAGTCACACATGATGTCACAGCAGTATGAAGGCTTAATGAAAAAAGCTAATTTTAAGGGGTTAGGTAAGACAACCTGACCTAAACGTAACTATACAGGCCTACTCGTGTAACGATTTGTGGCAGAGCCAGGACAAGCAGACCTTAAGTCGGCTAAATATACGTGGTTTTGAAATGGATCGATAGAGAAGTGCCTGACAGTTACCTGGCAATAAAATAGTTACACTAGAGTAAATAAGCGAGAGCAGTTATGAAAGTTCGTGCATCAGTAAAGAAAATGTGCAGAAACTGTAAGGTTATAAAAAGAAATGGTGTTGTCCGCGTGATTTGTAAAGATCCACGTCATAAACAACGCCAAGGTTGATTTAGAGGCGATATATCGCTAAAATGCAGCGCTTTGCGCAATTCTGGAGACGGATTGAATGGCCCGTATAGCTGGTATTAATATACCTGATCAAAAACATACTGTCATCGGCTTGACATACATTTACGGCATAGGCCGTACTCGTGCACAGAAAATCTGTGCTGAGACGAATATCAAGCCGTCAGACAAAATTAGTACACTGAACGAAGAGCAGCTTGAAACTCTGCGTACTGAAGTAGGTAAGTTCACCGTTGAAGGTGATTTACGTCGAGAAGTATCTATGAGTATTAAACGTCTAATGGATATGGGCTGTAATCGTGGTATTCGACATCGTCGGAGTTTGCCTTTACGTGGGCAGCGTACCAAGACGAATGCTCGCACGCGTAAGGGTCCTAAGCGCCCGATCCGTAAATAGAAGCGGGTAAATAATCGATTAATCAGGTAAAAGTAATGGCAAAACCAACGGCTAAGAAAAAAGTAAAACGCACGATCACAGATGGTGTGGCACACATATATGCCTCATTTAACAATACCATCGTGACTATATCTGATCGTCAGGGAAACACACTCTCATGGGCTACAGCCGGTGGTTCGGGTTTTCGTGGCTCACGTAAAAGTACACCTTTTGCTGCGCAGGTTGCGGCAGAAAAAGCAGGTACGCGTGCTAAAGACTATGGCGTGAAAAACCTTGAAGTCCTCGTGAAGGGTCCGGGTCCTGGTCGTGAATCAGCAGTTCGCTCATTAAATAATGCTGGTTTTAAAATTACTAATATCAGTGATATTACCCCAATTCCACACAATGGCTGTCGTCCTCCAAAACGACGTCGTGTATAAGGCTGGAGAAAAGTAGTGGCTCGTTATTTAGGACCCAAGTGTAAGTTAAGTCGCCGTGAAGGTGTGGACCTCGAACATAAATCAGGTATTCGTGCACTCGATAGCAAGTGCAAGCTGGAACAGAAGCCTGGTCAGCATGGTGCCGGTCGCAGTCGTCTAACCGATTATGGTATACAGCTACGTGAAAAGCAGAAGCTTCGTAGAATTTATGGTGTATTAGAAAAGCAGTTTGTTAATTACTATAAGAAAGCAGCTTCAAGAAAGGGCTCTACAGGTGAAAACTTGCTTGAATGCCTTGAAACACGTCTTGATAATGTAGTTTATCGCAGTGGTTTTGGTTCGACCCGTAACGAGTCTCGTCAGTTAATCAGCCATAAATCTGTCATGGTTAATGACCAGCTTGTAAACATTCCCTCTTATGTTGTTAAGGCGGATGATAAAATATCAATACGTGAGAAGTCTAAAAAGCAAACGCGTATTAAAGACTCTCTGGAACTGGCTAAACAGCGTGGAATTGTAGACTGGATTCAATTAGACGACAGCAAAATGGAAGCCGTGTTTAAATCAATTCCAGATCGCGGTGAATTGTCGGCTGATATAAACGAACAACTTGTTGTTGAATTGTACTCCAAGTAAAGGATACCTAACAGAATGTCAGGAAAATCTGAAGAACTTCTTACTCCTCGCAATATAGATGTACATGCGTACAGTGATACTCATGCGAAAATAGTTCTGGAGCCACTAGAACGTGGTTTTGGACATACGTTGGGAAATGCATTACGCCGTATTATGCTGTCATCTATTGAAGGTGCGGCAATTGTTGAAGCCGAAATAGAGGGTGTGCTTCATGAATATAGCTCACTTGAAGGCGTGCAGGAAGATGTCCTTGATATATTGCTAAACCTTAAAGGCGTTGCAATTATAATGCATGAGCGATCAGAGGCATTGCTGACGCTGAAAAAAACAGGTACTGGCGTTGTAACAGCAGCTGATATTGCAACAGATCATGATGTGGATATTGTTAACCCAGATCATGTAATAGCGAATATTACAGGTAATAATATTACACTCAATATGACGCTTAAAATTGTTAAAGGTTGTGGTTATCAGCCATCCACAATGCGCAAATCTGAGTCAGCTGAGACTGCTACAATAGGTGCGCTTGCAATCGACGCCTCTTTTAGCCCTATTTTACGTGTTTCATACGCCGTGGAAAGTGCGCGAGTAGAGCAACGTACGAATCTTGATAAACTGATACTTGATGTTGAAACTAACGGCACTGTAGATCCCGAGCAAACGATACGCACAGCAGCGACTATATTGCAGAAGCAACTTGCGGCATTTGTTAACTTGCAGAGCATTGAAGAGGCGGAAGCGCAGATAGAAGAAGAGGAGATTGATCCGATTCTATTGCGTCCTGTAGATGATCTTGAGCTAACAGTACGTTCAGCTAATTGTTTAAAAGCAGAAAATATATATTATATTGGTGATTTAATACAGCGCACCGAAGTTGAGTTGTTGAAAACACCCAATCTGGGTAAAAAATCACTGACTGAAATTAAAGACGTACTGGCTTCACACGGCCTCTCATTAGGAGCTCGCCTTGAAAACTGGCCTCCTGCGTCAATTCGTGAAAAACAGGCGAGTTAGCGGATTAGTTTATACTTTTCCACTAACTTAGAACAATAGCCAAGGCTGTTAAGGTAAAAGAAAATGCGTCATCGTAAATCAGGTCGTCAACTCAATAGAAACAGTAGCCATAGAAAGGCTATGTTTCAGAATATGGCAAACTCATTGTTTGAGCATGAATTAATTAAGACAACTCTGCCAAAAGCAAAAGAGCTTCGTAGAATTGCTGAACCATTAATTACATTAGCAAAAGAAGACAGCGTTGCTTCTCGGCGTCTGGCTTTTAGTAGGATGCGTGATAAAGCGATGGTTGGTAAGTTATTTACAGAGCTTGGCCCACGCTATAAAGATCGTCCAGGTGGATATCTTCGTTTGATGAAATGTGGTTTTCGTGCTGGTGATGCAGCACCAATGGCATATGTAGAATTAGTTGGCAGGCCAGAACCTGTAGAAGGTGAAGAAGTTGTTGAGGCATAATAGCCAGTAATTCTGGGGTCAGCTGAACGTGTAATTTATGCCTGATCCATATTCTGGATAATTGCCAGAAATATCTATTTTGTTTAAAAGCCGAACGTTGATTCGGCTTTTTTATTGTGTGGGTATTTTTTCAACTATAACTCATTTAGTGTCAGGGAGTGATTCCATTTTAATGTGTTCCATGGGCTTTTTTCATCGCCTGTTAGGCGCAGAACAATGTCCATTTCAAGAAGCGCCCTGTCTTCAGTAGCTATTGCACGCCAGTATTTGCGCCCTGCAATATAGCTAATAGCAAAACTATACCACGAGTCATAGGTTTTTTGTGCAAGTAAGGAGGCCTTAAAAATAAACTCCCAGCTCTCTTTTTGACTAAATAATTCCAGACAGGCTCCACAGCGGCACAGGTATACATAGCGGCCTATATCCCATGCAAGTATTCCGCTATTATTTAAAGCATGGCGATAATTTTTTACTAATAAAAGGCGATTTTGCAGATCTTCATTTTTCTGATGAGCCTCAATATATGCATTTATACCGGCTTCAGAGAGTGATTTTATGTGGTTTTGCATATTCAGGTAGTTTGCATTCTGGCCTTCTTTTTTCAGCCAGTCGAGGATATCCAGTAATTCTTCTCTTGTTTCTATGCCCCAGTCTCTCTTTGTGACATGGCGGAGCTGCTCAACGCCCTGTTTTTCGCCATTGTGGTAGTCCAGAATATCATGACGTTGGTGGTTCATTTCCGTGAGTAGTGAACTCAGGGCAAGTCCCCACAGTTGCGTTGTAGATAAATTATCAGGATTATGGCTCATTGTGCATCTCTTTAATTTTTTCCTGCCAGTGTTCAAGGCTGGGATCTTCGCCGTGGTCTTTTATATATATCTGCATATTTTTAACGGCCATTTCTCTATTTGTAAGGGCGCAGGCAGAGCGGATTAACTCCAGACGAGGAGGCTTTAAACTGTCGTTAAAAGACAGCGCTGTTTCAAAGCACTTTGCAGCTTGCTGGTGTTGCTCTGTTCTGCTCATACAGAGGCCTTTTCTATACCAGGCCCAGGCAAATTCAGGCCGATTCTCCAGTACGATGTCCAGATCATTACTGGCTTCAGGGTATTTTTCCAGTTCAAGTAAAATTAATGATCGGGTCGAAAAATAAAGCCATTGAGTATCGTCAATACTAATTGCCTGATTTGAGTTCTCAAGGGCGACTTTATAGTCTTCCAGATAACGTTGAGCATTAGAGAGCCGGTTCAGAATTACGGCATTAGCGGGGTTTAAGGTATTAGCACTGTTGAGTGAGTTGAGTGCGTCGTTGTATTTTTCGTTGTTGATGAGTATGGCTCCCTGCTGACTCAGGGCAAGGTGTGCATTGGTGTTTGTAGTATCCGCTATATTCAGTGCCTGTGTGCAGGCGAGCTCCGCCCATTCACCTTTTTCTGCGCGATCAAATATTTCGGCAAGATGAATATAAAAATGATAATAATCATTGTAGATATCGTTTTTTTGTTCTGTGCTCCTGTCGTTTAATGCTTTATCCAGTATCGTTGTAATTTCATTCTGTATACGATGCAGCTTAGATACATCGTAGCCCCTGTTAATATACTCCTCTATCGCTGATATTGCTCTTTGGGTATCAAGGAGTGCGCAGGCAGAGCGTGCAATTTCAAAGCAGGGAAGGCTAAAACCAGTATCATAGGCTATCGCAGATTCAAAACACTCGATCGCTTTTTCATGGCGAAGCGTTTTACTCAGGCAGATGCCTTTTCTGTGCCAGGCCCAGGCAAAGTTTGGGGTGCTATCTAAAGTGATGTCCAGATCCTCAATGGCCTGGCGGTACTTTTCAAGCTCAATGAGAATCATAGAGCGGGCTGAAAAATACACCCAGTGGCTGTTATCGAGATCAATGGATTTATTTGAATACAGGAGTGCATTTTCAAAATCTTCCAGAAAGCGATAGGCTTCAGAAATATGATGTAGTATTTCTGCATTATCAGGTGCTAATGTATCGAGTCTAAGAAGTATGTCTAGTGCCTCGCTATAGGCTTTACGTTCAATGTGTAAGCGGCCTAATTCAATGAGTGCCTCATAGCCTTTATTGCCTTCAGCTTCGGCTATAAGGAATGCATGCTGGTAGGAGAGAATGGCTTTTTCAGAATAGTTGTTACTGTTGTGTGCCTGGGCGGATAAAATATGCAGATCATAGGAGAGGTAGTTGAAAAAGGTATCTTTTCTGTTTGCCAGTACGCGTTGTATCATGCGCCCGGAGGGGTCTGGGAGGGGTTTGGCTTTTTTAAATGCTTCTAGTATACCCGCCTCTTCAGCCAGGGCCTGTTGAACTTCTTCTATACTGGCCTCATCAAGATCGAGGTTTTCTGTGTATGTTCCCAGTCCTTTATAGCTTGTATCGCTTGTGCAGCTACCTATGAATGATATACAACTGTAATAATCCCCTGTTGTTAGATAGCCTTCAGCCACAGTGCGCCTATGCTTGCCGCTGTAGTACAGCGTTTTAAGTTTCTCAGCGCTTTGCTGGATTAAAGTGTGGCTAATTTTAATTAATTGTATGCGGGCTTCAATATCAAGGGGGAGTGCTTCTACGGCCTGTTCATAGTGTTTTTTTGCCGCCAGTAAATTACCTGTTTTGATGGAGCAGGCTGCCAGGCCTCGAATGGCAAGCGCATGTTTGTTATCTATTTTTAAAACTGCTCTAAAGGCGTATGCCGCTTCGGCGTGTTTTTTTTGTGCAAATAAAATATTTGCTTTTTGCAGTGGCCCATCAATGTTTTCAGGGTGCTCGTTTATGAGTTGCTGACAATATTCCAGCGCTTGTGCAGTATGTCCGTTATTTAAATAAAAATTAATGAGTAAGCGATTTTTCTCAGGGTCTTTGACTTCACGATAGTGCATCTCATCGAGTAATGCGGTTGTTTTTTCGGCTTCATTACAGGTGATAAGATAATCCAGGTAATCACGTTGTGAGAGGTAGTGCTCGATGGCGTTAATGTCAAAATCATCTGGAAATGTAATATCTGTGAACAATAAGCTCCAGGGCGCTCTTTCTATTGTGTGTAGTGTTTTTTCTATTTTTTCCTGATTGAAATTTTGTCTTAGAATATTATGGCTTTCATTCCAGTAAAAATATTCCATCATGAGTTTATAAACACTGGCGGGCACAAAAGGGTGTATGGATAAGAAATCAAATAGCCAGATAAAAAGCTGTTGCTTAACTTCAAGGTTCCATAATGCGTCTTTTTCAAGTATGAGTTGCCATGC
>UOFJ01000476.1_pt1 | contig 16811 bp, 12 predicted proteins | sample 1988251 | NCBI WGS metagenome assembly UOFJ01 (sample SAMEA4712194, study PRJEB27164) | hydrothermal vent metagenome | biome: marine basaltic hydrothermal vent biome; feature: marine hydrothermal vent; material: mineral | place: Pacific Ocean | collected 2011-06-14/2011-07-23 | depth 1689 m
CAATGCGTTTCAGTGTGCAGAGGCGGGTTTAAGGGCCGGTGAAATCTGGCTGAGTAAATTAAGCGGCCCCGCTTATCAGGTGGCAGCTAACCCCGTACAGGGCGAGAATCAGGTCTGGGAAGCTAATCATAATGACATAAAAAACCCTGAGCTGGGCAAGGAGACGCTCTGGGCAGATGCCGGTAAAACCTGGGCTTATGGTAATGTAATGACTAATGCTGCGGCGAGTGTGGGCTGTGGTACTGAGCCACGCTATTTTATTGAGGCGCTGGGTTCGCTATTGCCCGATAGTGAAAATCTCGATTATAAAGTTCAGGCTAGAGGGCGTGGTGTAATGTATCGAATTACTGCCTATAGCACGGGTATAGATAATACCGCTGCGGTTGTTTTACAAACCACTTACCTACAGCCCATTAATTGATAAAAAACAATGAATATAACAAGGCTGTTGCCGCACTCACTTATTAATAAAATAGCAGAGAAATGGCAGATAAACAAACTAGCTTTTATAGCGCATTTATCCTGCGCCGGATAATAGATATGACACCGAATAAATATAATGCAAAGAAGCATCATTCAGAAAAACGGAGCCGAGCAATGAGACAAACCGTATTTAAATATTCAGGAAAATTTCTGGAATCGTTGGCGCTGTCATCGATAGTGTTTTTCTCCTCTGCAAGCCATGGAGCCCAGCCCAGAAATCTGGATATAGCACAAACGCCACTGTTTTTAGGCTTTACAGTTCAGCCAAATGTGTTTTTTGTAACCGATGATTCTGGCTCAATGGACCAGACATTTCTAACACAAGCCCATTGGCGCTGGTATCACTATGACCCTGACCCAATCAGGGATGGTAGTTTTGATAGCGAGACTCCCACTGTAACCAGGCTTGTAACTAGAGTCACAAATCCCAATACAAACCCCCCTACAACTGTAACAGCGCCAGAGACAGCTACAATCACGTCTCGTCTTGCGAATGGACTGTTTCATTCGGCCTGGTTTGATAGCACAACAAATACAAGTACAAATACAGGGCGCTACAGGTATGTTTATGGCAATAACGATAATGTAGCGACTAATAACTGCGAAGAGAGGGGAATGATAGAAGAATGTGGCAATACATTATTAACCCCCCTGGATGTTGACTGGCGAGGCAGGGTAAATGATCTGAATAAAGTGTTCTATAGTACGGGTATTTTTTATGAGCCCTGGGATGGCCCTTGTGATACAAATGATAACCCCTGTGAAAATGCAGTTTTTATAGGGGCTCTTTCTAACCCCTATTCTACGCAGGATGGCTTTGGTATCACACGAAATCTGGCAGTTAATGGCGATGTAAATGGTGGACCCTTTATCTATGAGGTATGGATTGACGATTCTGGCTATGGGGATGATATACCAAAGAGGGGAGAAATTGACCCAGGTGAACCCGGAACAGGATTTAATGAAACAGGGTATGCAAGTACAGAGTTTAGTACGGATGAGACTAAGGATGTGTCAAATGGAGAGGTCGATCTGTGGGATTCGCATATGCAGTTTAGCGTTTCCAGTACTTCAATTGATGTCAGTTTGATTGCTTATAATCCAGAACCCACGGGTGCTAATAGAGGCTTAAATGAAACCCGCCTGGGGGGAGGCACTACGCTTAGTGCTACTGGAGGGGCCTGTTATAAGGTGCTTGGCAGTAAGGCATCTGTTAAAGCGGTGAGAGATGTTATTATTAGCAACCCAACGCCAACGCAGGCAGGTATAGCGATTGCTGCAACCGGTACCCCATCCGACCCAGGTGTGGCAGGAGGCCCGGAGTGTCGTACTGTTGCAGAGGTTACGCAAAATATTGCCAACTGGTATCAATATTACCGGCGGCGTGCCTACCCAGTTAAAAATGCCATTGCCGAGGTTATGGATGCACAGCCTTCGTTTCGTTTTGGTTTAACCGTATTAAATAACTTTGATCCGAGTAAAAATTATGAAAGGGGCACGGGTAATAGTGCAGTTCCTCTTGGAAAAGGCCTTTTTGTGCCATTACCGGCTATTGATGAGGGTCTGGCAGTACATAACGAAAGGATTAAAAAGGATTATTTTTCATTTAAACAGCCAAGAAGGGGTACGCCTCTTCGTAATGCTTTGCAACGTGCGGGAGAATATTATAAAGGGGGTACTAAATTTTCTAATACGTTTGATTTCCAGGACCCCATTATTTACCCATGTCAGAAAAATTTCACAATTTTGCTCACAGATGGCTTCTGGAACGGAAATTCTCCTGCTGTTGGAGACCAGGATGGCGACACCAGGTCTAATACACTTGCTGACGTAGCGTATAAGTATTACATCGAGGATCTAAATATAAATATAGGCAATGATGTGCCGTTGGAGTTGCCTGTTGAAAGCGATTTACTTGATAAGACGGGTACTACTAAGCCAAAGGGGCCGACCTTTCAGCATATGGTTACTTTTACCGTTGCTTTTGGTGTAACCGGCAATTTGCTGGATACTGATAGCAATGGAAGACCTGATGGGACTATAGGTGGTAGCACCTTTGCGGAGCCGGCTAAAAATGATCCTAATTGGGGGGATCCTGCTACTAGTCAGGTGAGGAAGATAGATGACCTGTGGCACGCAGCATATAATAGCGGTGGTGTGTTTGCCTCAGCTTCAACGCCTACAGAAATTACTCGGAAACTATTAGGCGCTATTTCAGCTGTTGCTGCACGCCTGGGCTCGGCATCGGCCGTTGCACTAAACTCAGGTACTTTAAATGCAAATAGCCGGCTGTATCTGGCGCGATTTGATTCTCAGGGTTGGTCGGGTAATGTTTTTTCTGTGCCGATTCAGGACGGCTTTGTTGATCTTGTACCCCCCACGGGCGATGACTCGCCGCCGGAATGTCTGGGTTTTGCAGTGGGTGAGCTTTGCGATCCTGAGTGGAATGCAGGGCTGCAACTAGCACGGGATTACACTGTACGTAAAATATTTACAATGAATACAGATAGTCGTGCACTGGTTGCCTTTGACTGGGGTGCGCTAAGTGGTGCACAGAAGGAGTCGTTACGGGTTGATCCGGATGCACCAGCCGCCGCAGTGCCTGTTCTGGAACCGGTTGATCGAGGTAAAGCCAGGCTGGAATATATTAAGGGGGATCATACACAGGAAATAGACGTGGGGGGGGCTTTCAGAACTCGAGCTGAAGTGAGTAATCTTGAGGATACGCAGAAGCTGAATGTTAAAAACCGTCTGGGTGATATTATTCATTCGTCTCCTGCCTTTGTCGGCGCACCGGATTTTTTCTATCCCGAATCCATTGAAACGGATAGCTATGCAGCATTCAAATTAAAGAACAGAACTCGTACAGGCATGGTTTATGTGGGTAGTAATGATGGCATGTTACATGGCTTTAATGCGACGACGGGTGATGAGGTATTTGCTTATGTTCCAGGCATACTGGTTAATAGTTTAAACAAGCTCACAGCGCCTTCATACAATAGTCAGCATCAGTATTATGTGGATGGTGCGCCGGTGGTTTTTGATGCCTATAAAGGTACCTGGAAAACCATGCTGGCCGCCTCGCTGGGCGCGGGTGTTCAGGGTGTGTATGGTCTTGAAATTACCGATCCTACAACATTTGGTACTGGAACTAATAAAGTGGCATGGGAATTTACCGATGACCCTCTCAAAAAAGGCGATGAAGATCTTGGTTATATTACCGGCGATGTCAGTTTTGCAAAAATGAATAATGGTCGCTGGGCGGTTATTTTTGGTAATGGTTACAATAATACCGCAGATGATGGTAATAAGAGTGCCACAGGTAATGGCGTTATTTATATAGTGGATGCATTTAGCGGAGAGTTAATTAAAAAAATTGACACCGGTATAGGTTGGGAAGACGATCCGACAGGGACCGCAGTCAATGGTGTCTTTAGCTCTAATGAGCGGCCCAATGGTATTGCATCGGTAACCGCTGTGGATATGGACGGCGATTTTAAAGCCGATTACCTCTATGCGGGGGATTTATTTGGTAACCTGTGGAAAGTCGATGTGACTTCTACAAGTGAAAGTAGCTGGCAAATAGCCTATTCAGGGGTACCATTTTTTATTGCTAAAGATGCAACTACAGCACCTCCGTATCCAGATGGCAAAATGCAGCCCATCACATCCGGTGTTGCAGTGAAACGCCACCCCGTTAATCGAGAGCAGGTGCTGGTGCTATTTGGTACTGGTAAGTACATAGAGATAAGCGATGCGGTGAGTGCTACCGAGAGTTCAGATATCGAGACATTTTATAGTATCTGGGACGATGGCCGGGGCCAGGCAGGGAGAGGTAAGCTTCTGAAGCAGGAGATTCTTGCGCAGGTGGAGGTTGATCAGCTTGGCGGTGGCAAAGCCGAGTTTCGAATTACCAGTAGTGCGCTTGAAACTCCAAACTTATATGCAATTAACTGGGAACCGGGGCAGGAGGGGCATAGAGGCTGGTATATGGACTTACGCCTGGATGGTGTAGCGGAATACGGTGAAGAGGTTGTAATTACTCCGCTGGTTAGAAATAATCGTGTGGTATTTATAACGCAAACGCCTAATGGCACGGGTACCTGTAGTGCGGGTGGTACCAGTTGGCTGATGGAGCTTAATGTCAATGATGGGAGCCGGTTGCCTGATGCACCGTTTGATGTGGATGGTAATGGGATTATTAATGACAAAGATGTTGCTTCTTTCGGTGCAGATAAAATTACCTCAGGCGTTAGATTAAAAGAGGGTATTTCTGCAGGTGGAGGGGTTTTAAGCAGCCGAAACTCGTCAACAGAACGTAAATATTTATCTGGTTCAACTTCCAAAACAAATAATATTCTGGAATCGGCCACAGCAGAGTACAGAAAGCGCCAGTCATGGCGTCAACTGAGGTAATTTATACGCTGCATGCTGTAAACTGTTCATTATTGGTTGCCAGGGCGGGACCAATAATGTGCGCTAGCAAATTCAGCGGCTGTATAACTGAAAAATAAATAGAGAGACTTAATGGGCCAGGGTGCAGGCAGGATAAAATTATGAATAAACAGATGGGTTTTACATTAGTAGAGCTAATGATTGTGGTGGCTATTGTGGGTGTGCTCACCACCATTGGTATTATTTCCTATGGTTCATTTACCGCAAAGAGTGAACGAGATCGAGGTTGTGTGATGATATTGCCGGAAATGGCCAGGGATCTTGAACTTTATAAGCAGGTAAATGGTGTTTATCCGGCCAATTTTGGTCAATTAAACTCGGTATTGAAATCCTCCAGAGAGTGGTTTGCAACACCCGTGGATTCGACTTTAAAGCGTACTTATACGCTTGTTCCGGGGAACAGTGGTTTAAGTTTTACGCTCAGTTGTATTCCAGAAGGGGGTTCAAATGCGCTTGATGAATCTGGTTGTGGGGTGCTGACTTACGATAATTTTGGCCGCAAGGATGTTACGTCCGTATTAAATATAACGAAGGATGCCTGTTGGCGTTAACTTTTTGAGCTGGGACAGACCGATGCTTTTCCGCTCTGTCCCCTTTACCGAGACCACAGTAATTAAAAATATCTCAAACTGAAGCCGCTTTTAATACGGCTCCGGTTTTTTTACAGTGGTCTCACCACAGGGAGCAGAGCGCCCCAAATCTACCAGAACACGCGGGCTTTATGTCTGGCCTGTAGCTTTTCTCTGTTTTCCTCTGCGGTGAAAAGCTTTAAGGTGTGGTAGTCCCCGTAGAATTAGATTATGAGTAGAATATTTTCAGGGATGCCCTTAAGACTAACGACTATTAAACCCCGCCTTCCAACAACTTAGCCGTTTTATCCAGACGGCCCGCTCATTCCCTTTTAACACCCACTAATCATATCTCCCAGTAAAAAAAGAGCGAGTGTCTACAGCCTGAGAGCTCGCCACATCAGGCTATAAGCTTGTTTTTTCCAGTTCTGAAATACCGTATATATGAGCAATAAATACCGTTGAGTGACAGGCGGTATAAGCCCGCCTGGTTTTCGCCGTTTATCAGAGATAGTTCTTACTCCATCCCGATATCTATGAAATTTTTTTAGAGATGGTCTTAAATACTAAGCATGAAAACTTATATACATTCTGGATTTACCCTGCTTGAGCTGATCATAGTGATTGGCATGATGGCCATGCTTGTCGCCATAGGCGTTCCCTCTTTCAATGCCATGATTACCACAAATGAGCTAGCCGATATTACTACAGACCTGACCCTGTCGCTAAAACGCGCACGGGCCGAAGCCATTGCCAGTGGCCGTGATGTGGTGGTTTGCAGCAGTACAACCACCGATAGTAGCTCCGATGGTAATGCTAAATGCAGTTTAACAGCAGGTAACTGGAACGAGGGCTGGTTAATTATGGTCGATCGAAATCAGGACGGTAATTTTCTGGAATCACAAAATGAACTCATCTGGGTGAAAAGCATTAGTGATAATACCAAAGTGACAATTACGCCTGGCCCCTTTGCGCCATTAGGCTTAACGAACGATTTCTCCCAGGTTGTTTTGTTTTCTCATACAGGTGAGTTAAAAGATGGAACGGCAGGTGGTTTCCAGGTTTGCAGTGGTGTTTCGGACAATGGCTATGCACGTAGAGACATTACGGTCAGTGTGTCGGGGCAGACAAATTTTCAAAAAAACACAGTAACTACGAATGATTGCTAATGAAAAATTCTAATTTTAAAAACCCTAATTTAAAAAACCCTAAGTTAAAAAAACATACAGGTTTCACATTAATTGAAGTCATGGTGGCTATGTTTATCTTAACGATTGGCATGCTCGGATCGACATCAATGATGTTGCGCTCACAACTAAAAGCAGAAGAAACCAATATTGAAACCACGGTTGCACAACGCGTATGGAATATTACAGAGTTGTTGCGCGCCAGTGTAAACAATATTAATGACAGTACAAATAACTTTGATGCGCTTTCTGTTTCCACAGCGCCAGGATCAGCCCCCGCATGTATTTCAAGCGGCTGTAGTGGTGCAGGTCTGGTGGACTTAACGAAATATATTATTGGTGTCGAGCTGGATACGTTTCTACCGAATAAAAGCCCGGTAGTTACGGTTGCTAAAGTGTCAGGTACATCGGCAAAGGAAGATATTATATTTGATATAAAACTGACATGGAATGAAATAAATAAAGACGGTGCGACGTATAACAAAACCTACCAGATGCTTTTTCAGCCATAAAGTATATTGCTATGAAATTATTAAATAAACACAATGCTAAAGTCGAGTTAACTGAGTCGGCACTGTCAGGAAAAAAACACCAGTCAGGTTACTCCATACTTGAATTACTGGTGGCCATGACATTGGGTGTGCTGGTGCTCAGCTCAGCGGTGACTCTGCAGGTTACCAACAGAGAAGATTTTAAAAGCACAACATCGGAGCTGGAAATGAAAACCAGCGCAAAAATGGCGGCAGAATTTATTGGCACCAGCCTACGGGGCGTGGGTGTTATGGGTTGTCGCACGATTGATGGCTTCCAGACCATTCGCGCGGAAGATCGCGTGGCGCAAACCGAATCCTCTTATAATATTGTGCTTAACAGTGCACAAAGTGCAGTTAAATATATTGCAGACGCCGATTTTTTTGCAGGCCATGAAATACTCGGTTATGACGCGAGTGGTAGTGGCTGGTCTCCTTTGCCCGATGCAAGTCTTAATTTAACGGCTATGACAACAGGCTCTGATGCAATAACACTGCGCGGTGGTGTAGGTGAATCCTATGTACTGACCAATGGTCGGGCCTTTGGTGATACGCAGTATTCGCTGTCTATTCCCGCCAATACCGATGTGCGAATTACCACCAATAATTATGCGGTGGCCTCAACCTGTAAAAATGCAGAAGTGTTTAAGGTGACCAGTAGCGATGCGGCAATTGATCTGGGCAATGTAGGACGGGATGCAGGTGGCGGGGCAAACGATAACTCCCAGGGAAGCATGACAAAAGAATTTGGCATAGATAAGGAAGGCTTTGCAGAGTTAAGGCGGGTGGCTACAACCAGTTATTATATCTCGAATAACAATCAGGGTATTCCTACGCTTTACCGTAATATCGATGGTGTATCCAGCCCATTAGTTGAAGGTGTTGAGCATATGATGCTCGATTATGGTGTTGAGAACAGCGTTACATTGCGCAATGTGGCCGGGCAGTATTTAACCGCAGGTGCGATACAGGCCAGTTGTGCAAACCCATTACCGGTGCCTGTTTCGCCCAGTTGTCTGTGGCCCAGTGTAGTGAGTGTGCGGGTTAGTTTTGTTATGCGCTCACGTGAAGAAATATATGGAAAGAATATTACTAAGGTTTATACCTTGCCGGGTGCTTCAGACCAGGTATATAGCAAGGCAGATAGATACTCACGATCAATTTACTCATCAACTTTTGTTGTTCGTAACAGAATGATTGGTAAGCGAACCTGAAATGGAAAAACTTATGCTTGATTCACAGTTAAAATTAGCGCGCACTAAGATGCTCAATGGTAGATCTATACGCAAGCACGCGGGCTCAGTGCTGATTACGGCGATTGTGCTGATGGTGATATTTACCCTGCTGGGTGTTGCTGCCATGCGAATGAATATGACGGATATTTCAATTCAGGGCAGCATGAAAAACAGAAGCAATGCGTTTCAGTGCGCAGAAGCTGCGATAAGAGCCGGTGAAATATGGCTTGATGGATTGTCCGGACCGGCTTATGAGGTGACAGCAAATCCGCAGCAGTCCTCTGGTCAGGTCTGGGAGGTGAACAATACAGTGATACAAAGTCCTGAATTACAGCTTAATGGTTTTTGGCAGAACAATAATTTCACATGGGCCTATGGTGGGTCTTTAATTAATTCCGCTGCCGATGTGGGTTGCAAAACAGACCCACGATATTTTATAGAGTCACTGGGGGCGGTGGCGGCAGACAGCGAAGGTATTGATTTTGAAACATTGGCAAAAGGGCGCAGTGCAATGTATCGCATTACCGCATACAGCACCGGTATAGATGACAATGCTACGGTAGTGCTACAGACAACCTATTTACAACCGATAAACTAGTATGATTTTTTTAATAACCATTAAGATGCAAAGAAGCATGAGTCTGGTATACGGAGCGAAATTATGAGACAACAAATTGTTAAATTTAGCCATAAGGTCGTTCAGTCGATTGCTTTATCCATGGTGGTGTTTTTCTCTGGTGCAACGCATGCAGTAGGGCCGGTGAATTTAGGCCTGGCCAATACACCGCTGTTTCTGGGCTCTTCGGTACAGCCGAATGTGTTTTTTGTGAGTGATGACTCAGGCTCTATGGACTGGGAGTTTATGACACCGGCTCACTGGCGCTGGGTTAACTACGATCCTGATCCAAAAAGAGATGGCAGTTTTTATGACAGTGGTACATCAAGCCGTAATACAAAAGGGACTCTATATTCTGCAGAGTTCAGCGGCAGCGATGGAACCGATGGCGGCTATGGTTATATTTATGGTAATAGCGATAATGTTTATGGCAATGACTGTGATAATAACTATTATTATGGCTGGACAGAGAACTGCGCAGATGGAAGTAATCACCCGCTGGATGTTGACTGGCGTGGCCGGGCAAATGGCCTGAACAGAATATACTATAATGCCAGTATTGAATATGAGCCCTGGGATGGTCCCTGTGATACCAGTGGTACGCCATGTGATGATGCAACATTTAGTGCAGCTCGATCAGACCCTTTTTCTACTCAGGACGGTTATTCCATTACGCGCAATTTATCCACTGATGGTGATGCAAATAATGGCGCATTTATATATGAAGTCTGGCTGGACGATTCAGGCTATATCGATTTAATACCTGAACGGGGCATAAATTTTAATGAAACCGGATATGCATCAACCGCGTTAAGTAATAGCATCGCCGATGATGTAAGCAATGGCGAAGTGGATCTGTGGGATTCACATATGCAGCTGGTTGTTTCGAGCACCTCTGTTGATGTACACCTGTTTGCTTATAATCCCATACCCTCTGGTGGTTCACGGGGGTTAAATGAAACCATTATTGGCGATTCATTTATTAGCGGTTCAGGCTGTTATAACGTATTAGGAAACCCCGCAGCGGTTAAAGCAATACGCGATCAGATTGTTGTAGACCAGGCTGGTGCGGCTACCTATATTGGCGCAACGGGAGGCGCTAGTTGTCGTACTATTAGTGAGGCAACGCAGAATATAGCTAACTGGTATCAGTATTATAGACGGCGTGCTTTTTCAGTTAAAAATGCCATTGCCGAGGTTATAGATGCGCAACCAACCTTTCGGTTTGGTATGACCGTGCTCAATAAATACAGTGGTACGGGGAGTATTTTTCGTGAAATGCCAGATCCGGCTCTGACAAACTTAACCGCGCATAATGAGCTGATTAAAGAAAAGTATTTTGCCTTTGACCAGCCCGCCAAGGGTACGCCGCTACGTTCGGCGCTAGATCGAGCGGGCAGATACTTTAATGATAAATTAAGCCAGGGTACCCCTATCGTTTATTCATGCCAGAAAAACTTCACTATTTTGTTTACCGATGGTATCTGGAACAGTGATAGCAGTTTCAGTGTGGGTGATACAGATAATGACGGTAAAAGTAATACGGTTTCAGATGTTGCCTATAAATACTATAAGCTGGATTTAAGCCCATTGCCCGATAATGTAAAGCCGGATCTACCGCTGGAGAGTGATTTGCCGTTGGCAGCGCTTGATCCTGCAGAGCCGGACAATAAAACCACCATTCAGCATATGGTGACATTTACCGTAGCCTTTGGTGTTACCGGCTCTTTAGTAGATACCGACGGCGATGGTAATCCGGATGTAAATGCCGCAGGCAACGACTGGACAGTTCCAGGCGTGCCAGATAAAACCGGTAACTGGGGTTCACCTGTGAGTAATGGTGAAGATAATGTGGATGATCTGTGGCACGCAGCGTATAACAGTGCAGGCATATTTGCCTCTGCCTCAACACCTGCAGAAGTCTCGCAACGTCTGATCAGTGCAATTTCAGCTATTGCCTCACGTATTAGCTCTGCAGCAGCGGTGGCGCTGAACTCAGGTACCTTAAATGCAAACAGTCGTCTGTATCAGGCACGGTTTAATTCCAATGGCTGGTCAGGGGATATTTTCTCCGTACCCATACAGGATGGCCCTGTAGATGTATTGCCTGTTGGTGCGCCCGATGGTGTAGATGATTCGCCACCAGAGTGTGCCGGTGTGACAAGCATTGGTGCGCTTTGCAAAGATGAATGGAGTGCAGCAGAGGAGCTGGCAAACCTGGGTTTTGCAGGTCGTAATATTTATACCATGAATACAGACACCAATGCCGTGGTCACCTTTGAGGTGTTAGCCGATCTGGGTGCTACTCAGCAGGATGAATTAAGACTAAACCCTGATACGCTTATCCCAGATGCGGGTACAGTCGGGCAGGACAGGCTGAATTATATTCGCGGGGATCACAGCAAGGAAGCGGATCAGTCTGGGGGTAGTTTTAGAATACGCAATGATGTGGTTGATTTTGCAGGCACCACCAGTCTGGGTAAGAAAACCAGCCTGGGTGATGTCATTAACTCCGCACCTGCTTTTGTAGGCGCACCGGCTTTCTTTTATCCTAACTCAATTGAAACTGAAAATTACAGTAAGTATAAGTTTGATAATAAAGACCGCACGGGTATGGTTTATGTGGGCACAAATGATGGCATGTTGCATGGCTTTAATGGTGTAACAGGTATTGAGCAGTTCGCCTATATTCCAGGCCCCATCATTAGTAAGTTAAATCAGCTCACCTCGGTTAAGTATAACAGTGGGCATAACTTCTATGTCGATGGCTCGCCCATAATATTCGATGCATATGATAGTGGCTGGAAAACCATGCTGGCCTCATCAGTGGGTGGCGGTGGGCAGGTCGTGTTTGGCATGGATATTAGTGACCCCGATACCCTTGATACCAGCGCACCCACTGTATGGGAATTTACGGATGTGGCGCGCACCGCCGGTGCAAAAGTATTTGGTGATGTGGATCTGGGCTACACTATTGGTGATGTGAGTTTTGCCAAAATGAACAGTGATGAGTGGGTCGTTATTTTTGGTAATGGCTATAATAATACAGAGGCTGATGGTAATGCGAGCAGCACAGGCAACGGTGTTATCTATGTGGTAGATGCATTTACTGGCGAGCTGCTTAAAAAGTTTGATACCGGGGTAGGCTGGGCACAGGACCCCACCGGTGCGGATCGACCCAATGGCGTTGCCTCGGTGACACCAGTGGATATTGACGGGGACTTTAAAGTGGATTATCTGTACGCGGGTGATCTGTTCGGTAATCTCTGGAAGGTGGATGTGACATCCGCCTCTGCTAGCAGCTGGACAATTGCTTATACCGGCAAGCCTGTTTTTATTGCTAAGAATGCCTCAGGCGATGTTCAGCCAATTACCTCAGGTGTTGCTGTTAAGCGCCATCCGGTAGAGCGTGAGCAAACGCTGGTGCTGTTTGGCACAGGCAAATACATCGAGCTGATAGACAGTGCAAGCACCGGTGTTTCAACTGCCATCGAAACATTCTATGGCATCTGGGACAATAATACTGGCACACAGGCAGTGAGAAGTAACCTGTTGGAACAGGAAATTAAAGCGCAGGTTAATGTAATTGGTATTGATACTGTTGTGCGCGAGTTTCGCATCACCTCCAGTGAAACGCAGGATACAAAATATGCCATAGACTGGACTACAGATAAAGGCTGGTATATAGATTTACGCTTTGGTACTGAGTATGGTGAGCGTGTTGTGGTGCAACCCATTATTAGAAATAACCGGATTATATTTGTAACGCAAACCCCTGACAGCGACCCCTGTAGTTCAGGTGGTAGCAGCTGGATCATGGAGCTCAATGCAAATGATGGAAATCGTTTAATTGTACCGCCATTTGATGTTAATGGTGATGGTATTATTGATGAGAATGATATTGCAACCTACCTGAGTGCAGACACCATTACCTCCGGTGTCAGATCAAAAGAAGGCATTGTGGCAAGCCCGGGTATATTGAACAATAATAATGATGGAGCCGCTGAATTCAAGTACTTCTCAGGCACCAAAGGGGGCGTGGATGTGGTGGCAGAATCAGCCGACGATGAATATAGAAAACGTCAGGGATGGCGTCAGCTTAGATAAGGTGCGGATTATGAAAATATTAAATAAACTGGTTTTATTAGCGATTGTGCTCGGTTCGAGTCTGTTGTTTAGTCAGCAGGTGCAGGCAGAAACGGGCTTGCAGGGCTATGATGGAATGAGCAAAACGATTGCCAGTCTGGATATAAAAAGGCAATGGATTGAGCTGTCTGGAACACAGTTTGCATATGACAGTAATACACTTATTACTGATTATAAAGGCAGGGCTGTAACAGTGGCGGCGCTTAGAAAAGGTATCCTGATTACGATAAAGCTCAATACCGGGCAAAAGTATATTGGCAGGCCACTATTAAGCGAAATTCACATAGAGTCATATGGTTATGAATAAACAATCTGGATTTACACTAATTGAGTTAATGATTGTGATTGCGATTATTGGCGTGCTTTCTACTGTGGGCATGATCGCGTATGGAACCTATACGGCCAAAGGTGAGCGAAATCGAGGCTGTGTGATGGTGATGCCAGAAATGGCCAGAGATCTGGAAATTTATCGCCAGGTTAATAGTTCATATACTACCAGCTTTGCGACTTTGAATACGGTATTAAAAGCCTCGAAGGAGTGGTCGGCAACGCCAACAGATACCACACTGGCGCATACCTACTCGATAGCGGCTGGCTCTTCCAGTGATATCGCATCAACGTTTAAAATTAGTTGTACACCGAAGAGTGTGGAGTCTGATGGGTTTGATAAAACCGGATGTGGTGTTTTAAGTTATGATAATTTTGGTCGTAAGGGCGCAACCAGAAAAACGGGTAAAACGCTGGATTCCTGCTGGCGTTAATATTTGCTCATGTTATATATGGTGAGTGGGGCGGGTCTGGCTGCACTACACCTGACCCGCTCACAGATGTGCAATTTGAGGTGTAACGTCATCACCGAACGGGTGAGTAACAGGATCATAGAATATTGAATATTTTCAGTAGCTTACCGGGTTATTGCGTGTTCAACTGATGAATTTAGGATGATCGATCATTATCCTAAAAAGATCAGCTGAGCGCCTGGAGTGTGCTCCCAGAGGTGCAATTTAGGGCGCAGTGTATTCACCAGGTGGGCTTTGTGCATGGGTGCACTTATTTCGCGAATGCAGGAGCATAAGAGCGTGATCTACAGCATTTGATAATATTAAATATTACCAAATACTTACAGCACTATTACGCGGTCAACTGATTTTTCAGGATTATTATCTACAAAATATTTTTTGAATTCACCCCGATAAGCAACACCAGAACTTATTATTGAGTTCTTGTGTACTTACTGGGCAATTTCCACTTATCAAAACATTCCATGCTCTGGTTGCTCACATCAACTTTACAATAGTAGCGATTATGCCAGTCTTTCTTTTTATAGTACCGGTGCAAAACAGGACATTCGCCTTCCTGCTCATGTTTTGCAAAAAACTCAAAACGACCATCCTCTTCAGCCTTCAACGAAAATAATAGCTCAGTAGCATTTGAATTATAAATCTCCAGAAGCTTCCCCTTCAACACAATTTTCGCGGTTTCTCCTGAACTCAAAACGGCCTCTTTTTTTGATGGCGTGCGCCTGTTCTCGTCGTTTAAGACAAGAAGCTCGAACATCCGAGAACCTAACCATAAAGCAGCCATAACACCTGCCGCCCTCGCTAAAATCCACGTACCGTTCAACTGGTCTATATATTTACCTGCATACATAAACACCCCAGTATAGAATGCCAAAAAATAAAGAGCTAACGTAACTTCAATTGTTTCACGCACATCGCGCTTCCACGTTGGCGTAATCAGGAACAGCAAAACAGGAAATATAACTACAATACACAAATAAACAATTAATGTTGATGTTTGCATCATAGAGGTATAAATAAAATTTAAAAAATTTGGCATAAATAATTTTTATTATTGGTTTCGAACTACTCTCGATTAATCGGAGTCAGGAAAATACAAAAACACATAAATTATTATATTCAGAACTACCCACATTGCAACATAAATTGTAATAAATGCCAATCACAATACGCTCCTTTACTTTCCCGCCCTGAGCGCTTTGGGTAACTGAAAAATAATATTTTCTCTGGGACCGCTATCACTGGAGAGCGTGGCTCCAAACCATTTCTGTATTTCCTTTACTACACCATCAACCAGCAGCTCGGGTGCAGAGGCACCGGCGCTCAGGCCAATGGTTTCAATGTTGTTAAACCATTCTCGTTTCAACTCACTGGCATTATCAATCAGGTAGCCGGGAATATTGTTTTTAATGGCCAGTTCCTTGAGTCGGTTTGAGTTGGAGCTATTGGTTGAGCCAACGACAAGAATCATGTCACAGGATTTGGTTAGTGTTTTAATGGCATCCTGGCGGTTTTGTGTGGCATAGCAAATATCATCTTTACGCGGCCCCATGATGTTGGGGTATTTTGTTTTCAGGGCGGTAATAATATTCAGTGTGTCATCCACTGAGAGCGTGGTCTGAGTGACATAGGCCAGGTTCTGCGTTGCGTTTAAACTGAGTTTTTCGACATCCTGTTCGTTCTCAATAAGGCGTATCTGTGCCTGGCTATTATCAAACTGACCCATCGTGCCATCAACTTCCGGGTGGCCTGCATGACCAATAAGTACAACATGGGTATTGTCTCGGGCATAGCGGGCCACTTCCATATGCACTTTTGTAACCAGTGGGCAGGTGGCATCAAATACTTTAAGCTGGCGTTGTTTTGCTTCGTGCTGAACGGTCTGAGAGACGCCATGCGCACTAAAAATAACGGTGGCATCGTCTGGCACTTCGTCGAGCTCTTCAACAAAAATTGCGCCTTTTTCTTTCAGGCAGTTAACCACGTAAGTGTTGTGTACCACTTCATGGCGTACGTAAATGGGCGAGCCGAACATATCCAGCGCGGTTTCTACTATTTCAATGGCGCGGTCTACGCCAGCACAGAAACCCCGGGGGTTAGCAAGTATAATTTTCATAATGCGAATGGCTCATGGCAGGTATTTTTTTCAGTCAACTTCAAGGACACCTCCTATAGTAAATCAGAGAGTGTAAATCAGGGAATGTCAATCAGAGAATATCAATCAGAGAATATCGATCACTTTAGCGCTAAATTTAATGACGCGTCCAGCCAGTGGATGGCTAAAGTCGATTTCAACTTCATTGTTTTTGATGCCGATAATGGTGCCCATAATTTCAGTTTCATCCGGTCCATCAAAGGCAATCACCTGATTGATCTGCGGGGCCATGTCTGAGGGGAAATCATCAATGGGCATACTGTGGATATTGTTCTCATCAGGAAAGCCAAAAGCCATATCCGGGTTTAGTGTTACAGCAACGCTCTCGCCGGGTGCCTTGCCTATAAGGGCATCTTCCATGCCCATGGTTAAGCTGGCATCACCCAGTTGAAACTCGATCGGTTCATCGTCGAAATTTGATTCCACTTCGGTGCCATCTTCAAGCTCCATTTTAAACAGCAGTGAGAGGCGGCTATCAGGATTAATTTTTTTCATCGGGGTTCTTCAGTGTGTCATAAATTAATAAAATAGCGCCGCTTGTAATAACAGAGTCCGCGATATTAAATGCAGGCCAGTGATGTTGCTGGTAGTAGACATCAATAAAGTCGATAACGTGCCCATAAATGGCCCTGTCA
>UOFJ01000582.1_pt1 | contig 16207 bp, 14 predicted proteins | sample 1988251 | NCBI WGS metagenome assembly UOFJ01 (sample SAMEA4712194, study PRJEB27164) | hydrothermal vent metagenome | biome: marine basaltic hydrothermal vent biome; feature: marine hydrothermal vent; material: mineral | place: Pacific Ocean | collected 2011-06-14/2011-07-23 | depth 1689 m
ATGGGTATCCATTTCATGCCCTCCCCCCAGGAGTAGCTTTTAGAGTAACTTCCGGTTTTTCACTGCACCGGGCGCAGAAAACACAGAGAAAACCTACAGAGTAAAGATAAGCCCTCTGCGTCCTCCATGGCCAATCAATATTTTGTAAACTCACGGACATCAGGTCGTTTTTTTAAAACATAAATCTGCTTTACAGACTCCCTGTTTAGTTCACCACAATGATAATCCCCATAAGCTTTCTCAATTTTGAACCCCGAAAATTCAAATAAAGCCTGCATTTCCTGAGGGTAATACATTCGCATCGCGACAGATTTTGTTTTAATACAGCATTGAGAAGCGTCAACCGCAGGGATGCGGGTGCCGAGCCTACAGGGATGTATTTACGGCGACTTCTCAATAGTGGGCATTCTTTCCTTTCTATCTATTTCAATAGTCATTGTAACGTTATTTAATTTTCGTCCCTAAGCCGAGTTAATCGCTCTGCGGGTAACAGGCCAGGCTCTCCCCCGCCGGTAATCACGGCCCGCTCAGCCCCAGCCAATTTAGCCTCATTCAGCACATATTGAATTCTCTCAAAATCAACGTTTGTCTGTTTTTGATCTTTAGAGATTGATGCCGAAGAAAAACAGAACTCACAACTCGCCTGACACCCTCTGGCCACAGACAAAATGGACACGGTGCGGGGTATCAACTCGCTATAATCAGGAAAAACCGATTTAACCACATGATAAGCCTGCGCTAGTGCATCTTCGATTCGCACTTCAACAAGTTCATCTTTGTCCACAGAAAACACCGCAGAAACTTCAATCGATGAGGACTCGATATAGCGCCCCAGTCCCGTCCCTGTTAGTGCATTATCAATCAGTTCAGTAGACTCAAGCTGTGTTTCTATAACGATCAGGCGGTTGTTAGCATAGTTTAATTTTTTCAATAATCGCGCATTCTTATCTATGCCGATATTAAGCACTGATCGATCCAGTAAAAAAAACACATCGGGATAGCTGCTCAATTTAATATTATTTTTATCATAGGTACGTGAGTATTTATTATACGCTAATAAAAAATTGCTCAATACTGTGACATGATATTGCTTAATCTGCATTGTTACTTAATCGTATTCACATTCATTGCTCTACACTCGGTGCCAGCACCTTCAGGTTGCTGATCCATATTTGACTTAGTGTATAGCTTACACTATAGTATAAGTGTAAACAATACACTTAGTGATTTAATTATATGTACCAATACCAATACCCACATCCAGCGCTCACAACCGACATCGTGATCTTCACTATACGCGACGGGCAACTGAAATTATTACTTATCAGGCGCGGCATCGAACCCTATAAGGGTAAATGGGCCCTGCCTGGTGGCTTTGTAAGCCTGGATGAAGACCTTGAAACAGCGGCACGGCGCGAACTCAGAGAGGAAACGGGTATCTGCGATGTATATCTTGAGCAGCTCTACACCTTTGGAGACATTGCCAGAGACCCACGAGAACGGGTGATCACTGTGAGCTATTATGCACTGATTGCATCAGACCTTATTAGCTTACAGGCATCCACAGACGCCCAGGCCGTTGGCTGGTTCAGTCTGGATGAATTACCGTCTCTGGCCTTTGATCATCACACCATTGTTGAAATGGCCCAGCAAAGATTGATCGCCAAGCTGGATTATTCAACCATTGCATTTCAGTTTATGCCTGGTACCTTTACACTCAGTGAGTTACAGGTGGTTTACCAGATTATCCTGCGCGAAGATATCGACAAGCGCAATTTTCGTAAATGGGCGCTCGCGCTGGAGCAGATTGAAGAAACCGGCGAGCAAAGGCGAGATGGCCCCCACCGCCCTGCAAAACTTTATCGCGTTATTAAACCCGATAGCGTTGAAATTATTAAATAAAGCCCCCTTTAAAGGAGAACATCATGACTACACTAACCCTGGCCCACTACTACACCACACCGGATGTACAGGCAATGGCCGATTATGTTGGCGACAGTCTCGAACTGGCATTAATCGCACAGCATGAGCAGGTTGATCGCATTGTCTTCGCAGGTGTTCAATTTATGGCCGAAACCGCGAAAATGCTTAACCCTGAAACCGAAGTTATCCTGCCTGACGCGGGCGCTACCTGCTCGCTGGTTACTCAAACACAGATTAACGCACTAAAGCAATGGCGTAACAAATACCCGGATCATGTACACGTCAGTTACATCAACTCAAGTGCCGAGCACAAAACCCTGTCTGACTGGATTGTGACCTCACGTAATGTCGATGATATTATTGCGCATATTTATGCCCAGGGCAATAAGGTTATTTTCTCGCCTGATCGCAATATGGGCGCATATTTAAACTATCAGTATGGTTATGAAATGCCTCTGTGGAGTGCTGTTTGCGAGGTACATGACAAATTCAAAGAAGCGCAGATAGCGCGCCTTTTAAGCAATGCCCCTGATAAAATTTGTGGGGGTGAAACTGATGTGGGTAAAACAGACAGGAATAATACAGACAGGTACTTACTGGCCCATCCAGAATCCCCATTACCCGTATTAAAACGTGCTGATTTTGTCGGCTCAACAAAACAGATGCTTAAATGGGTAGAAAACTTTCCGTCTGCCACTGCCACGCTCTACATAGCAACCGAAGAAGGGCTTTTATACAATATGCGCCAGTTACGCCCTGAACTTGATATACAACAGGCTCCAACGTATGATGGCTGCCAGTGTAATGCCTGCCCCTATATGAAACGTAACACCGCTGAGCTCGTGCAACAGGCCCAACAGGGAAAGGGCTTTATTATTGATTATCTGGCGGATAACACCATAGAAAAAGCCGTTAAGCCCATTAAGCGCATGCTAGAGTTTAATAAGTTACAAACTCAGAAAAGCACAGCAGACAGGGAAACCAGGACACCCGACAGCATATTAACCCGTTATGGCTAGCTAATAAAATTACCGGATGCCATACCAGCCAGCACCTCACGGCTATCATACTCGCCCAATACTGCCAGGAAATACTGTCAGGGTGCTGGTTTTCAGGTCAAACTTCGCATCCTCAACACCCTTTAACAGCTTAATAATTTTCTGAATTTTTAAAATACAGGCCCCACAGCTTGCCCCGCCAACTTTGTATTTTGATATTACTAAGGGACGAAAATTAAATAACGTTACAGTTATTATTGAAATAGATAGAAAGGAAAGAATGCCCACTATTGAGAAGTCGCCGTAAATACATCCCTGTAGGCTCGGCACCCGCATCCATGCGGTTGACGCTTCTCAATAGCGGGCATCCTTCCCCGTGGACCTGTTAGCCCATTTATACGGCCAGTATACTGCCAGCATTTTTCGGAAAATTTTATGCTCAATCGTGTGAGTCGTTACAATAAATATTCTGCGCTACTTATAAAAGTTATTCTATTCTCGTCCCTAACGTATTGCTCATATTTTAAAACCACTTATCATATATTGTCTGATAGAACCCCTGCTCACGCAGCTGCAGTATAGACTGATCAATTTTTTCTTTCAGGACATTATCTTCTTTATACACAAAGCCATAATAATGGGGCATAAAAAGCGGACCTGTTTTTATTACCGCGTCATTTTTAGCGATAAAATTCTTTATCGATGGCAGATCATAAACAACAAGGTCTATCTGCTCACTTAACAGCATGATATACGCCTGTTCAATACTTTCAACCTCAACAATATCCATGCCCCAGGACTTTAAAAAAGCAGCCGATGATGTTGCTTTTTTTGTTGCCACCCTGTATTTGTACAGGTCATTAGTACTCCCAACCGGATTGAGTGCATGCTCTTCGAGCGCATCCGCTGTAAACTGACCGAGAATCACACCAAATGAGGCAACACCCGCCATAATTATAAGCATTGTACAAATGCGTCCCAACCATCTTTTGGGCGTAAAATCGCCATAGCCTACGGTAGACATTGTCACCACATTAAAATATATACTCTCGAAAATCCCGGGAAAATATCGATCATTAATCGCATCGTTGCCCCGCTCGGCAAACCAGATAATATGCGCAAATAAAATCACCAGCACCAGCAGTAACCACAGCATATTGCGGCTTTTATGTGAAAAAGCCGGCACCAGACCATCATCCGCTAAAGAGACACTCTGAAACCCTGAGTTAAATACCGGGACAGAAAAATCAAATTGTGCTTCTCGATCCGGTGATATACTGATACACCCTATGGCGATATCCGCTTCGCCTGATTTTACAGCGTCCAGTTTTTCACTAAATGTGTAGGATTTAATCTGATACTGAATACCCGTATCTTTAGCTATAGCTTTCCATAAATCGATAGAAAAGCCACTGTAACTATTGTCTTTATGCACATTGATACAGGGGGGGATTTCACTAACGGCCACATTAATAGTGGGCTGCGCATAGACCGATAGACTGGATACAAAAAGAAAGATCAGGGACATAATTTGATATATCACTCTCCCCTTCTTCGATAATATTTTTTCTTTACACATAATAATACTTACTAATAAGTCGGAGAGAAAGGATACCCGCTATTCAGAAGCGTCAGCCGCATGAATGCGGATGCCGAGCCTACAGGGATGTATTTACGGCGACTTTTGAATAGCGGGTATCCTTTCTATTTGTTTCGGTAGTATTTATTGAAAAATTTCTGTTAATAAAATTTTCCATATGAATTACACCATGTAAACTACACCAGGCACATTACATAGCGCGTACAGTACAATGAGAGCCCTCCATATTAAATGATAGCTCGCCTTATTGCAATTTACCCATGAACAACGTTTTCTAGTATTATTGCTCACAAAGGCGTCGCTTCTTACTTTTTGTTGGTAGTACCCACAACAGTACTCTGGTAACTTTCTATCTTATGTAGAACCTTCTCGAAGCTGGATTTTTTAAATGTACTACTCCCTTTGCCTTTTTTATCGCGTCCATATAAAATCCGCTCATTCACCTCCACCTGCAGCTGCTTCAATCGCCCAATATAAGGCTTCATCTCAGCACCATAGTTATCGATCGTTTTGAGTAAAAGCGTACTGCCAAAATGCGTACTTTCAAACATCGTGATAATTGACTCGATGATTTCTTCAGGCGGATTAGCCCTGGTACTTAATATGTATGCAGATTCTACCGCCGTCGCCCTATACAGGCCCTCGCCACCTACTCCCTTTTTCACCTCCGCTATGTATACACGAGACACCAGATCGGGGTGAGTGTGAATCGCTTGCGCCAGGTGGCGCATCATTGTTAAACGCTCATATTTTTCGTTTTGAACGACTATAGTGAGTTGCTCAACCACATCTGTTTGCTGGTTAAAGTTTTCAGCCAACACCCTGAAAGCGCCGAGGCGTATATACAATGACTCATCTGATAGCATATTGATAAATATCTGCTTTCGAGCCGTGTCTTTATTAAAAATTCTGCCGGGCTCTTTGCTACCGTACATATAGTAACTTTTTATAAATCGTTCGAGTGCCAAAAGTCGGATCTTCAGATCATCATCCAGCAAGCCTCTGTCAAGCTCGTCAAGCACATCAAGCAGAGGCACATAGGGTTGATTGTCATTAATCTCCTTATAAAACTGTCTTTTTTGCTCATGATTCATGGCATCAATTTTTTTGTTAACGGCTACGTTTTTTGATACATCAACAGAAAAAGCGGCTGCCTCCCCACCTTTTGAATTTTGCACGCCATTCAAAGACAGTGCATTATCAATTCCAAAACTCATATAGGTCAGGCTCATAGTACCTATAAAAATAAAAAAATTAATGTTTTTCATTACACACCCCCCGTCGCTGTGCCAGCCAGCCCAACATCATATTGGCCATTATCAGGCGAGCTATTAGCCGATTGAAAGACAACTGAGCACCAATGCTCATATTTTTTGCACATATTTTTTGATCTGTATCATGGATGCCCTCTACAATGCAACAACTCACTGCGCACACTAAATAACACTATCATCGCCACCCGAATGATAGAACCCAATAGCTAATCAGTCCAGAGGTTCATCACGTTCAGCTTCCAGCTCCTGCATCATTTCAGCGAAAGCCGCCCGCTCCCATTTTTCATGAAGAGCAATCATGTATTCAAACTCAGGCGAGACACGTTCAAGCACTGACTCAGGGTTTAGCGCCTTCACCCGTTCATAACGGCACTGGTAATCTTCATCATAGTTTGCAATATAAAGCGTTAATGTATCGCGATTAACCGTCTGTGAAAACACACCTTCTGCATCGAGCCTGTTAAGCACCCTCTGCAAAGCTTTAAGCGTTTGCTGCCAGTCGGCCTGAAAATCCTCACTCAATTCATCAATCTGATCTCTTAACTTGTGAATTTCCTCGGTGCTACGTTCAAAATATTCACTGTACTCTTCAAGTGATGGGAAGTCAGACGGGCACCATTTCACACCCAGCTCATAGCCTTTCTGATCTTCACCATAAGATATTTTCTGCAATGGCGCGAGGTCACTGCGCGTATTAAATAGCGCCATTACGCCATCCCAGCCACCAAAATGGTAGAATCCAATAACGTATAGATCCTCTCCTTTTTCTTCGATGATTTTATCAAATGCGCGCTTTGCGTCAGTATACAGGGCCTGTTCAAAGTTTTCCGTGTTTAGCATACATTTAGCCTGTTAAAGATTTTTCGGACATTCAAATGCCAACAATTCACCGCTGCCAGCAGCAGACTCACTCCATTGCACAATATCAAACCGAAGAATACCCACACTGCAGGTCTGCATATCTGGTGCTTTGCTGGGTAGAAAATAGTTTAGCGCCTCGCTCATACCCGGATTATGCCCAACCAGCATCACGGTATTATTCGCCTCAGGTATGTTTTTTATCACCTGCAAAATATCCTGTAAGGAGGCATTATATAAATGATGATTCTCTATTAAGCCTTTCTGCGGGTTCAGTGCCGCATTATATTCACTGGCTGTGGCCAGCGCACGCGCCGCATCACTGCTAATAATTTGCTCAGGCGCGTATTCGTTTTTTTGTAAATGTGCGGCCATTAAAGCCACATCCGCCTCACCGCGCGCATTTAATACTCGCTCAAAGTCACTGCCTGAGGGCTGGTTCCAGTCTGATTTTGCATGTCTTGCCAGTAGTAATGTTTTCATTATTAACCTGTATTGGGCACTTCTATTATTATTAATGAGAGACCTTTCCATATGGGCACTAGTGTATGAAGGTATTACTGAGACGGATGAAAAGGATACCCGCAATTGAGAAGTCGCCGTAAATACATCCCTGTAGGCTCGGCATCCGCATCCATGCGGCTGACGCTTCTCAATTGCGAGTACCCTTTCCAGTCGACTTGTTAGTAACTACTCACACGGCTCAAAATGAATTGACAGAATATTAATCTCTCTTATTCTCAGCAACAATCTCATGCGTTGTTTTACATATTATATCCAAAATGAGTCGTGGTTCCCGTGCTAAAGTGATAGCTAACCACTTTAGCTGGAGAGATACAGGATACCATCTCTCCAAACTGTGTAAATAGTAAGGGATCTGTTCAGCGAATATCCCTAAACCTACTAATCCCCGCTCTTTAGTAGTGCGGATAATTCGGGTATGCATGAGCCGCAATTTGTGCCCGCCTGTAACGCCCGTCCAATGGCATCCACTGAATCCAGGCCCTGTTCTCGTATGGCGTTTAAAATGGTATTTCGACCCACACCAAAGCAGGCACATACACTATTCCCTGCATCATCCCCAGCCTCACCCCCGGCCTCACCTGGCCTGCCGGATAATAGAAAGGCTTTTTCTGTCTCATTGAGTGCCGGTTTTTCAAACAGGGCCATTAACCAGTCACGATTTGGCAGGTGAGGATCAGGGCTTATAAAAATACAGCTCTCCAGTTGATCACCCACCAGGCGCGCCGCGCGGTATTGCTTTGCAGATTCATCAAAATATTCCATCCAGGACACATCCTTTTCATGTGCGCACAAAACGCCACGCGCATTTTCAGCCCAGTTCTGCGGTATATCATTACCGGCAATTTCATAGCGCCACAAGCTATGGCCTTTATTTAAATTCCAGTAATTTTGCGAGGAAATATTTTGCTGGCGACGGGAGAGCAAAAAACCGTACCAGGATTTTTTAATGGCCTTTATGGCAACCGGCGTATGTTTAAATTCAGGCTGCCCGGATAGCGGATCACAATCGGGGTTTACCAGCTTATCAGTAACGCCATTGGAGGCATACTGATCACTCCAGTGCATCGCCATAAACACCATGCCCTCAGGTACATCAGTACTGATGCACACTCTAACGGTGGCCTGCCCCCACTGGCTGCTGACCTCTACCAGGTCATCCTCTACGATGTTATTTGCAGCGGCGGCCAACGGGTGAATTTGCACAAAGGCTTCCGGCATATGGGTTGCTAGCCTGGGCGATTTACCGGTACGTGTCATGGTATGCCACTGATCGCGTATTCGACCCGTATTTAATATTAACGGGTACTGTGTACTCACTGGGTTTGCCACCGCCCGTGGTACAACCGCAATCATTTGCGCCTTGCCCGATGGCGTGTAGAATTTACCGTTTTCAAACAAACGCTGCGTACCCGCAGGTTTTTGAAACGTCACCGGCCACTGTATGGGTAAAAATTGCGCGTAGGCGGTTTCACCCAACTCTGCAAATGCCGAAATATCAAAATCACGACTGCCATTATTTTCCTTTCCACTGAGTGCGGCAAATTCAGTAAATATTTCTCGAGGCGATGTATAGTTGAAGGCCTGTGTGAACCCCATATTTTTTGCGACACGTGAGATAATTTGCCAGTCGGGTAGCGCCTCACCCGGTGGTTTTTTAAATGCTCGCTGCCGAGAAATGCAGCGCTCTGAATTGGTCACCATGCCATCGCGCTCGCCCCAGGTCGTTGCCGGTAATCGTACATGGGCAAGATCTGCTGTATCGGTATTTTGCATGCAATCCTGCACCACCAGAAACTCACAATGCGAAAGTGCTTCGCGCACGCGATTACTGTCGGGCATACTCACCGCTGGGTTGGTACCGATCACCCATAATGCTTTTATCTTATCATCCAGTATGGCATTAAATAAATCAACCGCTTTATAGCCCTCATTATCGGCCACAAAAGGCGACTGCCAGTGTTGTTGCACCAGCCTGCGATGTTCGCCATTTTCAAGCTCCATGTGGGCCGTCAGCTGATTAGATAAGCCACCGACCTCTCTGCCACCCATTGCATTGGGTTGCCCCGTTAAAGAAAATGCCCCCATGCCAGGCCGCCCGATACGCCCCGATAATAAATGACAGTTAATAATGGCATTCACATTATCAGAACCCGAGGTACTTTGGTTAACACCCTGGGAGAATAGCGTAACCACCTTTTCCTTGCGTGAAAACAGCTCATAAAACTGTTTAAGCTGAGCCTGAGACAGACCACACAGCTCGGCCACTTTTTTAATGTCTGGCGCGCAATCATAGGCCGCACTCAATGCCTCACTTATTCCTTCAACACAGTTTTCAATAAACAGCTTATTAATTTCACCGTGATCATTCAACCAGGCAAGCAGACCATTAAAGAGTAACCCATCCTGGCCAGAGCGGATGGGCAGATGCATATCAGCGATATCACAGGTCGGTGTTTTACGTGGGTCTATAACCACAATTTTAAGATGTGGGTTATCTTTTTTAGCCTGGCGTATACGCTGAAATATAACGGGATGGCACCAGGCCGTATTGGAACCCACGATGACAATTAAGTTGCTACGGGCCAGGTCTTCATAGCTGCAGGGAACTGAATCGGAACCATATGCACGCTTTTGCGCGACCACCACCGATGACATGCAAAGGCGTGAGTTAGTATCGATATTGGCATTGCCAATAAAGCCTTTCATCAGCTTGTTCGCTACATAGTAATCTTCGGTCAGCAACTGGCCTGAAACATACATGGCCACCGAATCTCGACCATATTTTTCAATACACCGTTCAAATTGCGTCGATACATGCGCCAGTGCCGTGCGCCAGTCAACCTCCCTTGCATTGATCTGTGGGTGAAGCATGCGCCCCTCATCATCAAGCGTATCCGCCAGTGCTGCACCCTTGGAGCACAACCGCCCCTGATTGGCTGGATGATCAGGGTTTCCCTGTACACTGTACTCACCCTGCTCATTACTGACGATGACACCACAGCCAACACCACAATACGGACAGGTTGTTTTTGTCGGCTGTAAGCCTGAAATATCATTCTGGATCATTTTACGCTCATCACTTTAGTTCTATCTTTTCACTGCACTCGGCAATCGCTCAATCAACCTAATCCGCTACCGTCTGTCTAAATTACGCCCTAAATCACAAAGCACTAATATAACAACTTATCATAATATTAGCGAATATCAATACAGTTGTGCCTCTCAGGCTGTATATTGAGTTTAGCTGAAAATTCATTAACTTAGATCAGCTGATTCAATCAGCCTGTCCTGTCACGATCTGTTCAGCTATGCAGCCTGTCCTGTCAATTAGTAAAATTAATCATTGTTATAAATTTTTTCGATTATCTTCAATCACCGGGAAGACTTATAACTGAATTGAGTCCATTAAAATTCAAGGAGCCGCCACAGAACCAACTACAGAGCCTGGCAGAGAGCCGATATTAGCGTTTATCAAAATCATCATTCCCGCCTTACCCAGCTATAGAATATTATTCTCTACAGCGGTAATCCGGTCATAGCCTTCAAACAGGAGTTATCTATGTCTAAAACCTGGGTTGTGGTTGCTGAAAGCAGCCGTGCAAAAATTTATGAAGTTGAAAAAATTGAAACCAGCGAGTCACTGATAGAACTTAATGGTTTTACCCACTCAGTAAGCCGAAGCCACAAGCAACAACTAAGTGGCAGCCGACAAAAAGAAAGCCGGCATTCCCAATTAACGACTCAACTCGATTCACACAAAACACATGAGCGTATTGAGTTCGCCCGTTCCCTTGGAGAGCACCTTAACTGCGCCCGAAACAAAGGACAGTTTAATAAATTAATTATTATGTCCCCGCCAAAATTTCTTGGCGATTTAAGAAAAAATCTTGGCCATGAAACCAATAAATATGTTGTATTGGAAGTGGATAAAAATCTGGTTCGGCATAATGTACGCGATATTCAGGCACATATGTCAACGGGGTATTAAACCTGAAAAATCATTAGCCACCTCTATTAGTCTGTTAACTAAGGGACGAAAATTAAATAACGTTACAATGACTACTGAAATAAATAGATAAATAGAAAGGAAAGAATGCCCACTATTGAGAAGTCGCCGTAAATACATCCCTGTAGGCTCGGCACCCGCATCCCTGCGGCTGGCGCTTCTCAATAGCGGGCATCCTTTCCCGTGGACCTGTTAGCCCGTTTATACGGCCAGCATTTATACAGCCAGCATTTATACAGCCAGCATTTTTCGAGAAATTTTATGCTCAATCGTGTGAGTCGTTACAATAAATATTCTGCGCTACTTATAAAAATTATTTTATTCTCGCCCCTAGTAGAGGTGGTCTGAATTAATTTTCAGGAAATTTTATCATCCGCCACATGATAGCCTGGGTCTTCCAGGCGGTTCACCTCCACCAGATCCCCTGCCTTATCCAGTAGCAGCTTACACTCTTCAGATAAATGACGAAGGTGTAGCTTTTTACCCGCTTTAATATAACGCTCTGCCAGAGAGTCTATCGCTTCAATTGCCGAGTGATCCGTGACTCTTGAATTCTGAAATTCAATAATCACATCATCCGGATCATTCTCTGGTGAAAACAAATCGCGGAAATTTTTCACTGAGCCAAAAAACAATGGTCCATTAAGCTCATAAACTTTTGAGCTATTCTCATCGATATATGTCTTCACATTAATATGTTTGGCATGCTCCCAGGCAAAGACCAGGGCGGATACAATCACCCCCACAATAACCGCTATTGCCAAATCGCTGGCCACGGTCACCCCGGATACTAACACCAGCACAAAGGCATCGTGCTTTGGGATTTTATTAAAAATGCGCACACTCGACCATTCAAATGTACCTATAACAACAATAAACATAACACCGACCAGTGCGGCCATCGGGATTTGTTCAATCAGGCTGGATGCAAACAGAATAAACGCCAGCAAAAAAAGCGCCGCTGCAATCCCCGATAATCGCTTATGCCCACCGGAGTTAACATTGATCATACTCTGACCAATCATCGCGCAGCCCCCCATTCCACCAAACATGCCTGTCACGGTATTAGCAATACCCTGCCCTACACATTCACGGTTGCCACGCCCCCGCGTATTGGTGACTTCATCTATCAGCGTCAGTGTTAAAAGCGACTCGATTAAGCCAATGGCGGCCAGAATAATGGCATAAGGGAAAATAATACCCAGCGTTTCAAAATTAAGCGGCACCTGAGGAATATGAAACTGCGGGAAACCGCCTTTGATAGACGCCAGATCGCCGACCGAATTTGTATCAATATTTAAGCCAATGACCAGTAACGTCACCACAACAATGGCCGCCAACGATGAGGGAACCATTGTGGTCAGTTTAGGTAAAAAACGAATAATCGCCATGGTGAGTACAATCAAACCAGCAAATATCGCCATTGGCTGACCCGACATCCACTGCGTTACACCCTCGACATCCACCTGAAAATGCTGCACCTGTGCAAGAAAAATAACAATAGCCAGACCATTGACAAATCCCAGCATCACGGGGTGCGGCACAATGCGAATAAATTTACCCAGTCTGAGCACGCCCGCCAATATTTGTAATAAGCCGGTTAGCACCACCGTGGCAAACAGGTACTCCACGCCATTGTCGGCCACCAGCGCCACCATAACAACCGCCATCGCACCCGTCGCACCGGATATCATCCCTGGACGACCACCAAAAATACTCGCCAGCAAGCCCACCATAAATGCCGCATACAGGCCAACCAGCGGCTCCACGCCTGCAACAAAGGCGAATGCTACCGCTTCTGGCACTAATGCCAGGGCAACCGTCAGACCGGAAAGAACTTCATTCTGTACGCATACACGATTATCACATCCCAGACGGAACATAGCGTTAAACTCATTAAACTACAAAGGGCGCGGAGTATAGCAGAATACAGTGGGAACGGTGTAATTAAGGATGCCATCAGACAGGCACAGGACTGGATGAGGAGTGAAATGCGCATACAGGGCGCAATGCCCTGTATGGCAGGCAGTACGACTTATGCGTTAGCGGCTAAACGCGCTTTGATCGCATCAATTACCGAGTCACTGGTCGTAGCTGCAACCGTTAACAGATTGCCTTCTTTTTCATAGAAGCCAACCAGGGGTGCTGTCTGCTCATTGAACACATCCAGGCGGTTGCCAATGGCTTCTTCAGTTTCGTCATCACGCTGTACAACAGGGCCATTACATTTGTCGCATTTGCCCTCTACTTTGGGTGGATTAGACTTCACATTGTATATTTCACCACAATCCGAGCAGGTACGACGCGTGGTTAAACGGTCAAGAATCACATCACGTGCGACATCGATATTGACCACCATATCCAGCTCTTCGCCGATCTCAGCCATCAGTACCTTAAGTGCTTCGGCCTGAGGAATAGTGCGAGGAAAGCCATCCAGCAGGTAGCCAGACTTGCAGTCGTCTTCTTTGAGACGCTCGCCCATAATGCCCATAATCAGGTCATCAGAAACCAGATCCCCTGCTTTCATCGCCGATTCGGCCTTCTTGCCCAGCTCCGTACCCGCTGCCACTGCCGCGCGCAGGATATCACCTGTTGAGATTTGTACAGAACCGTCCATTTTAGTCAGTAATTTAGCAACAGTTCCTTTGCCAGCACCAGGTGCGCCTAATAGAATTAGTTTCATGGGTTTCCTCATTAAAATAAAAGGTTAATATTAAATCTGGGTTAAATCTCACAATCGACCTTCAAAATATTCACAATCGGGAGATTCAGTTGATTAATTTTTGAGCCGCATATGATATACCATAATCGAGCATTGCTTATATCAGTATACTTTATCAGGTCATAAAATAATTTAGGGCAATTGTTCTACCATTGATTGTGCCAGGCTGATTTTCTGCAGGCGGCTTAGTTTGCGAATTTCATATTCCCTTGAGGCCGCATCGGAGCGGCTCTCACACAGCTCAAAATAAGCCATTTTTACCGGTCGTCTGGCACGGGTGTATTTCGCCGCTTTTTTATTATCTTCATTATGCTCTTTCAGACGACGCACAGGATCCGTAGTAATACCGGCATAGTAGCTATCATCCTGACAGTTGAGCAGATAAACATACCAGCTCATGCGCGAGACACGTATTCCCGTGTTTCTGTATTCACTTTTATGCGCTCCCCTGCAGCGAGGTATTCGGGTATCTGCACCACCAGCCCTGTCGTTAACGTGGCGGGTTTGGTTCTGGCCGATGATGAGGCCGCTTTCATAGCCGGCGCGGTTTCTTCAATCGTTAGCACCACGGTTGCGGGCAGCTCGATGCCCATCACCTGATCCTCAACCACCAGCGCGTTAATCCCTTCTAGCCCCTCCATAATAAATAAAAGCTCATCCTGGATATCTTCATCTACCAGGGTGTGCTGCTCATAACTCTCACCATCCATAAAAACCCAGCCATTACCTTCTCGATACAGCGGCTGCACAGCGCAACGGCTCACATCGATAATATCAACATTATCATCGCCTTTAAAATTATGCTCAACTTTCTGCTTTGTCACCAGCACCTGGCCCTTAATTTTATATAAGGTATTACCACTGCGCGAAGAAGCGGTTTGCACAAAGATGCTTTTAATCACAATATTCTGCCCGTTACACTGTATAAACGCGCCACGCTTTAACTCATTTGCTTTCATGCTAACCTGCTTTTAGTACTGAATAGTTACGATAATAATACCTGTGGCGTATAATAACGGATTTTACCCTTGTGCAGGAAAAATCTGTGTCTCAATTTGTAACCGGTCAACGCTGGATCAACGATGCCCAGTTAATGATGGGCCTGGGAACCGTTGTCAGCGTAGCGCACCGAACCGTGAGCATTTTATTTCAAAGCACCGGCGAAACCCGCGCCTACGCAAAAGAATCCGCCCCCCTCACCCGCATCATATTCAAACCCGGGGATGAAATAAAAGATCACAAAAAACGCACGCTCACTATAAAAGCGGTGGATCAGGCCCGCCAGCCTGTGGTCTATCACGTAATCACAGAACAGGGCACAACCGAGCTACTCGAGGAGTGCAATCTGGATACGGCTATACAGCTGAACAAGCCACTGGAGCGTCTATTAAGTGGCCAGATTGATGATCTGAAGTGGTATGAGCTACGCAGCAGAACATGGCTTAACCTGTTAAAAAACCACAACAGTGGTATTGCTGGGCTCACCGGCGCACGCACCAGCCTGATCCCCCACCAGCTCTTTATTGCCAATGAAGTCGCCAGCCGTTATGCACCCCGTGTGCTACTGGCCGATGAAGTGGGCCTGGGTAAAACCATTGAAGCCGGTTTAATCATACACCAGCAGTTGAGCACAGGCCGTGCCCGTCGTGTGCTGATTATTGTGCCCGAAGCGTTAATCCATCAGTGGCTGGTAGAAATGCTCAGGCGCTTTAACCTGTTTTTCAGTATTTTTGATGAACAACGCTGCCTTGCCATCATTGAAAGCACCGATTTTTCAAACCCCTTTAATGCTGAGCAGCAAATTATCTGCAGCCTGGATCTTTTCACCGACAACCCACAGCGATTTGAGCAGGTGATTCACGCTGAATGGGATTTATTAATCGTTGATGAGGCACACCACCTTGGCTGGAGCACGGAACAGGTCAGTGAAGAGTATGAACTGGTTAGTCAACTTGCAAACATCAGCAAAGGCCTGTTACTGCTCACCGCAACGCCGGAGCAGTTTGGCAAAGAAAGCCACTTTGCACGGCTTCGCCTGCTCGATGCCGATAAATTCAATGACTATGACCGCTTTATTCAACAGGAAAACCAGTATCAGATTATTGCCGATCTCATTGAACAGATTAATGCCGATCAGCCATTATCCGATAATATGTTAAGTCAGCTGCGCGCATTAGAAAGCAATATTGATGTTGAGCAGGTAAAACATGCCACTTTATCGGCACAACAGAAAAACGAAATCACCCATCACCTGCTAGACTGTCATGGCACGGGCCGTGTATTGTTCAGAAACACCCGCGC
>UOFJ01000656.1_pt1 | contig 15860 bp, 12 predicted proteins | sample 1988251 | NCBI WGS metagenome assembly UOFJ01 (sample SAMEA4712194, study PRJEB27164) | hydrothermal vent metagenome | biome: marine basaltic hydrothermal vent biome; feature: marine hydrothermal vent; material: mineral | place: Pacific Ocean | collected 2011-06-14/2011-07-23 | depth 1689 m
ATTTCATCGCTCTGTGTATACCCATAAAGTACTTTGAAACCACATTGCATTAAATGCTTTACAGTTTCAATCATCATATCTCTAAATTTAAGATCGTAAGGTGCTTCAAACTGATGCTTATCTTTAGTTAATGTTGTGAAGCACCTGCCATCAATTCGAGCAACAATATACACGCCCGGTATAACAGAGTGATCATGTGCGGATTCATAAATACGCATTTTTTTATCTAATTCATTGAATTTCATGTGTCCACTCTTCTATTTTAAAACAACCATCTTTAATGCTTACATAATATAAACCATCAAATCCTTCATTGCAGTGAGGTATTTCAAGTTTATTGTATGTGTCTTTTATTCCGACAACAGGAATACATTCTTTGCCTTCTCTTAACGCATTGCGTGCTATACAGTCACTTAGCCTGGATGAAAAATAATATCCTGTCACATTAAATTTATGTTTCTTAAATTGGGAAATGTATTTTTCTCGATCTTTTTTCGTCGGATTTGTATTATCGATAACGCATGGTTGCTTTGATTCAAGGCAGGCATTGAAAAGTAAGTTTTCACGATGTCTTGTTTTAAGCATATCCAGGCTGAGACGAATATGTGTTTTAAACAAATTACTGAAATAAAAAGATGATTTGCCACTAGCCTGTAGCCCAATAAATATTACACCATTCATAGTTCGATACTTTTCTCCTTGCCTGTATAACATCTAAAATGTCGACTTATCCACAGGCTTATCCACGGGCTTATTCGGGCACCCATAATCGTAATTGACATCATACCACCATCGGCGTAAATTGCGAATTAACAGGAGGAATTAGCTATAGTCGAGGAATTAGCCATAGTCAAGGAGTAGGCCATGCCAAAACCTTCCTCTGCGCCAACTACTCACACTCTTATAGCTACACAGTTTGTAGGTGGCTGTAGGGTGGATCAAGCGTAGCGGATCCACCTTTTTGACGTTTAATTTCGCTGTATCCACTGCGCCTGGTCTACTCTACGCAACCACGACTCATCGGGAATATAACATGCAAAACAGTGCATGGAATCGTTGCAGAGATAAGGGGGTATTAATACTCTATCAATTCATGTTGAGCTGTGTGAGTAGTTACCTTATGTGGTGAAAAATCTTAAAGGGTAGTCGTTACTTAGAATTAGATCATAAACAGTTTTTTTTAGAGATGCCAAGAGTCATATCGCCGTGAGCACAATATTATATTCATATGTTTCAGGTTCATCATTTATTTTATGGGCTATCATAAGTGGGCGCTCTTTCAGCGGCTTTCTCTGTAGTAATAAATCCGTTTCATTAAATTTATTATCAGGAAAGTACATTTGCGTTACCAGCTCAATATAGCCTGTTTTTGATATTTTAAAATGAATATGTGGTGGGCGAGTCCATGAGCTACTGGCAGGGTATTCGCCAGGCATAATGGTTTTGAATCTGAATGCACCCTGTTTGCCACTTTGTACAATAGCCCAGCCCTGAAAATTAGCGTCTAGCGGTGCCGGATTTTTATCGTGGGGATGGCGGTATCTACCTGCAGAGTTTGCCTGCCAGATATCCACGCTTGCATCTTCAAGTGGCTGTAAGTCTGAGTCGAGAATTTTTCCCTGAATGAGTATTATTTTGCCTTTGGCAATGCCGGCCTGGGTTTTAACCGATGTCAAATCAAAATCGGTATCCTTCTGCGGTGTCAGGGGATAAAACGGGCCTTCGATTTCAGCGGGGGTCGGTGTCTGTGCATAGAGCGAGCCGGATAAAAGTCCTGTTGCGCCCCCAATGATTGATTTTTTTAAGAACGATCGTCGATCTGAAAAAGTCATTACTATTCCTTAATGGTGTATGATGTTAAATTAATTGCCTGGCGGCAGCGGATTAAATAAAAACATTACGCTTTTGTATCCTGTTGTCGAGGCATGAGTACACCCCTGACGTATTCAATACAGGTATTAAACAATAATGGCTAAAGAGTAGCAAGTATTAGTTGAAATTCGTAAAAATTGACAATTATGGTAATATCCAGGTGCAGAGGGGTTTCAGGGGATAGCATTCCGGCTACTTACAGCGGTATATGTGTTGCTGCCTGTATTGCCTGGTAGTAACTGCTTATAAGGTTCAGCCTAAATAGATAAAATATTAATAATTGCTTATCTCGCTAACGATTTCATGCACTGTTTTACATGCTATATCACAGATGAGTCGTGGTTCGTAGGGTGGGCCAGGCATAGCGGATCCACCAAAATTAAACGTCAAAAAGGTGGATCCGCTTCGCTTGATCCACCCTACCGCTACCCTGCAGGCGGCATAACCATAAGGGGGTAAGCAGGCATGAAAGAAAAATATGGGACGTTATTATCTGAGCAGGTCTATGCTTATCTGATGAACAAAGGCAATATCGCCTATAACCATTATGGCTATTGTGGTACGGGGTTCGTGTTTTTTGAAGGCAGTATTCTATATACTCATATTGATGAATGGCTACTGTATGAAAGCGGTGTGGACTATGAGAAAGGGGGAAAGTATGTTGGAATTATTAAGGCCTTTAAAACTAGCAAAGCGTTTATATCCTGGTTAAGTGAGCAGACAGATGAAACTTTATCTGGCAAAGAAACAGCTGATTCATGGTATATAAATAATCAGCGAATTACTAAAAATAGATTAAAAAATTTGAAATAATTATAATAGATGAATATGTATGAATAGAAAAGAATATATCTTTGATACGGTAAGATCAAACAGGCTACAGCTTGTTAAAATAAATTCAAAAAATTTTCAGTTGCCGCTGCAATCTCCGTGGGTGTTCAGGCCTTCAAAATATGACGTTGAGATAAAATGGCATGGATTTAATGATCTGGACCAGCTGTTGCTGCTGGATTCAAGTGCTGTACTAACATTGTATTGTCTGAAAACGCAGGCGATTCTTAATGAAATAAAGCTCTATACAGAATTTCATTTAACGGCACATAGTGATGCAATTAAAAATCGACTTTATATTTATACGGACAGGAGTGTTGAAGGTGAAAATAAATATAAAAAATATATTTACGTAGTTGATAGCATGAATTTCACAGTGCTTTATGATGAGACCGTTGAGCTGGAATATGACTGTGTTGATAAGTCTTATGAATATCACCAGATTTCTCAGTATTATAAAAATAAGCTTTATATCGCATATCAGGATGAAAATACTGATGATGAAGTAGAGGATGGTTATGTTATTGTTAATTTACAGGATAAAACCATCGAAAAACATCTGTTCGATAAAACGTCCTATTCATATAATTTTGGCGATGGCTGTAGAATCTGGTTTGCGCCCTGGTTTGATCTAGGGCTTAGGCCACATTATAAAAATATCAGGCATATCAAAAGCGGCGATATTGAATGTTTTACTTATAGCGTTGATGTTTTTATATTGAGCACAGGCGAGTTATTAAAAACAATTCCCGTTCGAGAAATTCAGTCAGACCATTTGGGTTATGGTGGATCTGATAAAATAGCGCATCTTATCAGGGATGCAGATATAAACAATGAAGATTACCATGAGGCACATGATGATTTTTTTGAAGATCTAAATCACGTTGTCTGGGAAAAGGAAGACCAGGCATTTTGGGTGTTGTTTCGTGGGGGAATATTAAGGCGAATTGATATTCAGGGTAAAAGGAGTCCTTTAATTGTTTCCCAGGATCTTAGAAAAAACAGCAGTAGCCAGGATGTCCTGAGCCAGTTTTATGAGCATAGTCACCTGTTGGCTATTGATGAAAACAATGAAATAAAATTTGGTAGTGTCTCCTATAATTATGATTCACTCATTTCGTTTAACCCGAGCGATTATGATCTAAACAACGAGACGGAAATTATTGATCTTGTGCAGGGAAATGTTGTCGATATAAATAATGAACAAAATCATAGCTATGATTCATTATCTATTAATATTATAAAAATAGATAAGTGGGATTTGCCCAGTTGTATAAAAGTGCTTCAGATATTGTATGGCCTGGTGCGGGATGATATGGATGCATTGCTTGTAAGTGAGCGAATAAAAATATGCTATGAATTGCCTGATGAGAAATTCAGTGACGCTGAATTTTATAAACGACTTATCCCCTTTGGATCAGAAATAGCAGTTCATATTGAACCGCTTATAGCGTTATTTATACAAAATGAGAAGAGCGAGCGTTATTATCATGATGAGGAAACAACATTTCTGTTTTATGCGATAGAATCACTGATTAAAATTGATGAGAGTTACATTGATCTTTTTTGTCACTATATTGCCAGTGTGGATATGGATCATGATGTTAGTAATGCTTCATTAATTTATGATATTTTTAAAACCGAAAACTGGACACAGTTAAAAACCATGCTTGCTTTTCTTTGTCACTCAGATGCGGGCTCGTCGAATACACATGACATGCTGTCAGAATGCTGGGAAAAGGATGGTTTAAAAGAATTTGTTAATAATAATTATACTGCTGATAGCCTTAATGAGCTTTATAAAACAATATTTAATATAACGAATGGATCATTTGATGCGGATGATATTATATCCAGGCTCGAAGAGTTTGAAGGGTATAGTGAAAATTCGGTATTGATTGAATGTTTTAAAAATATGTAGCTTAGGGACGAAAATTAAATAACATTACAATAATTACTGAAATAGATAGAAAGGAAAGAATGCCCACTATTGAGAAGTCGCCGTAAATACATTCCTGTAGGCTCGGCATCCGCATCCCTGGGGCTGGCGCTCCTCAATAGAGGGCATCCTTCCCCGTGGACCTGTTAGCCCGTTTATACGGCCAGCATTTATACGTCCAGCATTTTTCGGGAAATTTTATGCTGAATCGTGTGAGTAGTTACAATAAATATCCTGCGCTACTTATAAAAGTTATTCTATTCTCGTCCCTTAGTCTTTCAGCGAGTTAGTCCCAGGGTGGACCAGGTGGATCCGCTGCGCCTGGTCCGCCCTACAGGCCGTGCTCGGTTTGAATTAAAGAAAATCTTAATTTAAATCGGGTATTTATACTAGCACGAAACAGTTTTATTATACTATAGCACTCGATCTATTCCGAATTGTGCTTTTCTATTATAATCTGATCCAGTTTTTCAGTACTTTCTGTGACTTGTTTTATGTGAACCTGTATGTCCGTATCAAATTTTTCATTCACAGATCGCTGTAGTTTTTCAGTTATATCTGTAAGCGTGCGTTTAATATATAATTTTGCTTCTTTTGCAGTAAAGTACATAGGCTCATTCAGCGAGCTGCTTGTGGATGTATAAACAGAAAAATTAAGATATAAATTATCTTCCATCGAATCATTATAACCGATATCGACTCTTTCCCAGTGTATGCTGCTTTGCATTCCAGGCAGGAGTATATAAAAATAATGTAAAGGGAATATGGGGGCTCTATCAATTTCAAGTACAATAGCCAGTGCCCCCCGGATAGTATGCCTAATGTTATGTTCGCTTATGTTTTCCATGATATTATCATGGCATAACTTAACAATGCTCGTAATGCATTCTTGCATAAATGAATCGTCAGTGCAAAATACAGTGTTTGATTTTTTACCGTCATCAAAGATGTGAGTTATTTTTTGTAACTCATGTTCATTGGTATAGCTATAGGTATGCTCGCTGTAAGCCTTATGTATGAATTTTTTATCAATAAGACACCTTACGTCTTCATCACTAATAATGTTCCCATGGGCATCGTATTTGTAGGTTGTTGTCTCAATGTGCTTGTATTGGTATGTTTCGTACATATCCGCTTTTTTATTTTTTAGCACAAGTGTAGAAAACTGGTTTAATTCAAGACCGGATGTATAATATTGGAATAACCACTCACTGACTAAGCTTTCTTCTCGCAGATAAAACTGCTCTGTGCGAATCTCCCCGTTCTGATAATTCGCAATGCAGGTTAATTCGCCATTTTCAATAATATATTCATAATAGCTGTCACCTGGTGGTGTAACACTGAAATCATTCTGATTGTTAAAGTTTATAGCTGTCCCTGCTTTGTAATTGGCTTTGTAATTGTGAAATTCATAGCCAAACGGGTTTAAGTAATAAACAAGCTCAGTCGTGTATACGCTGCTGGTTGTTTTTTCCTGTAATATCTGTTTAAGGTGAGTATATTTTTCGCCCTGTTCGTGTAGTGTTTTTTCCAGTCTTTCCAGTGTCGCCTGGTCTTCTTCATTAAGCACAGATTTTTTTTCATAGGCCTCTAAAGATAGTTCAATGGCTTTGATTTTCTCTTCTGTGAACAGTACTTTTATAAAGTCCAGTTCATTACACTGTTCAAAATCACGTGCGAGAACATGAAATTCATCTGATAGTTTTATTTTCTTCACGAACTTTGGCATACGTTTATTTAATTCACGGCAAATTTCAGCATAGGCATTGAATACCCGGTTTGCTGTTTGCTCGTATGCCTCGTCGCTATCATCATAAAGCGCATTTAACTGTGAATTTATGCTGTCATACAATACACTGTCATTATCAAAATCGACAACCAGATCTTCTTCAGAAAAATATTGCATATCCGGTGCATTATACATTCCCAGTGGGTAATCGCCTTCGTTCAGTACCGGCTGCGAATCCAGTGCAAAGGTGGGTGGAAAGGGATGTTGCATCGTGTATTCCAATAGCATGTAATCTATCTGAGATTCAATTTCATGCGATTTTTCAAGCTCGGTTAGTATGGTTTGGACGATACTGGATTGAACATGTTTTAGAAGATCCTCTATCGGCGCGTTGGCTAATGTTTTGTCATAAATAAGAGTGTGGCTGGTATTTTCAATTTCCAGAATGCTCTCTACGCTGTTATCAGTGTAATCTATGAGTACCTGAAATTGTCGGTCCATGTGATGATTGTGTTTTGAGTCGAAGTAGGCGGCGCTTATATTAAGGCCTGTTGGTGTGTATTTATAATCAAATTTCTGATAACCGTGCTCTGAGTAGGTTTCAAAACTAACATTGGCACCATTTTCATCTCTAATAAGGCGCTCTACTTTGACGGGTTTTTTGCCCTGTTCATTGACATAGATTTCAAGACGCCATGTTTCATTATTATCGTAGCTAAAAAAACTATCGTAATACGTATCGGGTCCAAAGGCGTTTCTTACATAGGCCAGTTTGTGGTTAACAATTGCGCAGATATAGGTGTAGCCGTCTTCTGGAAGCTCTTCCATGTGAGCATAAAATTTTGCCTGAGAAGTGGGAATGCTATTCATTTCATGGTAAAAAGGTTCAATGGAGAAAAAATCATGCGCGGCATAACTAATCAGGTATTCATTATCTTCCAGGCGTTGGAGTCTCGATTCGTGTTTGGCTACTAACTGGTCGTATGCCTGTAGAAGTTCTTTCATTGGTTTGTTAATTCCTATTGTTGGCATTGGCTGCAATAAAAAGTGGAGCGCTGAGCCTGTGTTATCTGTTTAATGGGTTGGGCACACTGTATACAGGGTTCGCCTGAGCGTGCATATACCGCTAGTGCCTGTTGAAAGTATCCGGGTTTTCCATCCTGTTGGGTAAAATCTCTCAGTGTTGTACCGCCTTGTTTAATGGCAAGTTGGAGTATTTTTTTTATGCCAGTGACTAATTTCTGATAGCGGGCCAGGGAAATTCTATGTGCACTGCTTTTCGGATTAATACCGGCCTGAAAAAGTGATTCGCTGGCATAAATATTACCCACACCGACCACTATATGGCTGTTCATTATCAGCGTTTTTATGGCAACCCTGCGCTTACGACTGGCCTGGTATAAGTATTCAGCGCTAAAATCTGCGCTCAATGGTTCAGGGCCAAGTTTAATGAGTAGTTTATGTTGTAGCGGGTCAGCCTTTGTCCATAAAACAGCGCCAAAACGCCGAGGATCTCTCAGGCGTAAAATTTTTTTATTGCTAAAACAGATATCAAGATGATCGTGTTTTTCTGCAGGTGTGTTTTTGTCGGTTATGCGCAAACTACCAGACATACCCAGGTGGAGTATGACGGTGCCCGCATCAGTGCGTAATAGAATATATTTGGCACGTCGCTCAACTTGTTGTATTGTTTGCTTTACAAGCTGGGTTTTTAGCGAGGCGGGAATGGGCCAGCGTAATTTTTTCTGGCGGATAATCACCTCGCTAACGGTTTGCTGCAAAATATAAGGGGCTATGCCGCGTCGTGATGTTTCTACTTCGGGTAATTCGGGCATTATAATTCGGGTATCATAATTGAGGTATCATAGTTTAGGCATCATAATTGAGGTATTATAATCGGGGCATCAGTATGGGTCCTGTTAAAGTGGCCGAGTAAACCATTGCTTAATGATTTATCCATGTGGTACTCAATACCGGTGTCCGGTAGTGCGAGTATTAGCCATGGGTCGGTATCTGAAATAGTAAAGCTAATGCTTGTGGTTTCGCTATACAGCGTAATTTCGCCCAGTTGTTTTCGTTCCAGATATTTGTGTACCGCGAAAGCCTGCGTTGTGCTCCAGTTGTGGAGAAATGTTTTTATCTGCTGTTCATCGATTTTATTGTCCCCGCCTGACTGCCATTTTCCATCGTTGTCTAAAAATATATCCGTATCGGGTGTTTTTATTTTTACGATATTGAAATTATCAGGCAGCAGTGAAAGATCCAGAAAACTGGCGGCCTGTGCGCTAACCAGTGGATAGCTCTGATCCATAGCCAGGAACATTTCATTGTTGGTGAGCAAGTACCGTTGCTGACTGAGTGGGTTAGTTTTTCCAAAGCTAACAGAACTGTTGTCGAATTTTATAATGGCCCTGGGTGGGTCTAATGCATAATCACTGAGCTGAAGGTTTTTTGTTTTATACCGCTTTTCTATGGGCAGTTGTGTCAGGCTCAGTAGCGTATTAATTCTGAACTGATGCGCTTTAAGTGCGTAAGGTCTTTGCATATGCCATACGTCGTGCTGGTTTTTGAAAAATGAAATGCTTTTGTTCTGATCTCGAGGTATCTGTATTTTCTGGATAGTGCTTATATCAAGTGTGGTGAGGCGTTTAATTTCAACAGGCTTGTCTTTTATGCTGGCAAAGAAAACACCGGATATAAGGAGTACGAGTAAGGCAAGGTTTAGTTTATTTCTATTGTTCATGAGAGTGTTGTTTTTATTGTCTGCGCCGTTTACGCCAGATAAATCCGCCACAGCCGAGCAAAAATAGTGGCAAAGCGATTAAAAATACGATGCCGATAACAGAGGCCGCATTTGCGGAGAGTTTAAGTTGAAGATCGGGTGCATCTTTATCGCCAATGTTAATAAGCTTGTCATCTTCTGCCAGCCAGTTGAAGGTTTTGAGTATAAAGTTGAGATTTGCGCCCTGGCCAAGCTGGTTGTTAGCTAGAAAATCGGTGTCGCCCACTATTACGACACGCTGTGATGACATCTTCTCGGTGGCGTCTCGCTGGCGTTGCTGCGCTATGCCAATAACCAGTGGCCCCTGGGTGTCTTTCTGGGGGTTGAATTCAACACCCAGAAACAAATCGTCGGTTTCTGACCAGCTGTTTTTAGAGGTAATGAGTAAGTGGGTAGAAATCCACTCGCTATTTTTTGTAGCCTGCATAGCCAGTGCGCTGGTGAACAGCGTGAAGTATTGCATTTTTTCGGTAATGGGGTGGCGCTTGTATTCGAGAATGGGAATGATGCCTGGGTGGCTTAGTTTGAGCATGCGAGTAATTTCGGGGTTATTATCAACCACAATACCGTTTATAAATTCAATGTTCAGGGCGCGGGCTATAGTCTGTTGAGGCTCATTTGTGCGAGCTACTCCGGGGTCCTGTAGCCACAACAGGTTGCCACCGGCCTGTATATATTGCAGTATTTTTTGCTGTTCACTGACTAGCAGAGCCTGGTTGGCTGCGCCAATTACAAGCACCGTGTTGTGCGGTGTTATTGTTTGTTGCAGTAAATTTAGCGATTTAACATCAAGGCCTTTATTGGTTAAGTGGCTTGCAAGCTGGCTATAGCCGGTGGCGGATGCGTCCTTTATATTTCGTTCCCCGTGCTGGGTAATAAACAGCAGTTGCGTTTTATTATTGCGGTGCAGGCGCACAAGTGCGTTTGCGATGTTCTGTTCAGAGAGTGAACTAATGCGTTGTTGTCGGCCCTGGTATTCAATAACAGTCTGTCCGTGTTGTTCTATATTGTCGGCTTTTGCCTGTTGTATAAAAATATCGGGGTTAATGAGTTTAAAACTAAAATTTTTCTTGTTGTTCTGATAACGGCTTAGCATTTCTGTGCTGGCTTTGAGCAGTGCGGGTTCATCGGCCTGGTAGCTGCGCAGGCTAATGTCCTCGGGCAACTGCTTTAACAATTGCAGTGTGTTGGTGCTAAGTGAGTGGCGCTTGCCCTTAGTCCAGTCGCTGCGGATATTGTATTCAACACTTAACCAGCCAGCAAAGCCAATGCAGGCGAGAAATAAAACGATAAACAGGCTGTGCTGAATTTTGTATTGTAGGCGTGTTTTTGCAGTGACTTTCATTAATTTTGCAGGCGCTGAGCGTCCAGTTGGCGTATGCTAAGCGAGATAAAGCCCATACTAAATAAAACAAAGTAGGCGATATCGGCGCTGTTAACGATGCCGCGAAGCATTTGAAAACTATGCTGTGTCATGGAGATGTAATCGAAAAAGTTATTGCCCCCGGTGGTTGCATCCCCTGCGATATTAATTATCCAGAACATAATTAGCAGGCCAAAGGTGGCGGCTGCTGCCGTGGCCGGTTGTCGGCTAATGCACGACATATAAAGGCCGAGGGCTACAAAGGCGGCAATATTGAGAAACTGCCCCAGCAGTACCGCTGCAAATTTTCCCATATCCAGTTCGGTTGAGAACATTAATGATAAGGGCATTAAACTGGTCATTAAAATAAGAATAATAAAAAACGCCAGTGCGCCGAGATATTTGCCAAGTATGATTTCTGTCATGGAGACCGGTGAGGAGAGCAGTAATTTCAATGAGCCGCTTTGTCGTTCTTCGCTAATCAGGCGCATGGTAATGAGTGGCGAGATAATTAAGAGTATGATTTTTGAGAAATCAAATAATGGCGCGACCACCAGATCGGTAACGCCGGGTGCATTTTTAATATTAATTAAATCGCCCTGCAGGCTAAAAAACAGCTCGATATAACTTAGAAATTTCCACGCCAGCAGTACTTGTGTTACGCCCAGAATAACCCAGGCCAGGGGGGATGAAAACAGGCTGCGCAGCTCGCGCAATGCAATGTGTAAAATCATGCGGTGGCTACTTTTTGTGCGGTGTTATTATCGAGACCGTTATTATTGAGGCTGTCTTCGCCGGTGGTTAGCTGGAGAAAAATCTGCTCCAGGCTGTTCTGTTGCAGGTGGATCTCGCGTAGCCCCCAGCCCTGAGCTACACAATACTCGCTGATCTGGGTGAGTGAGCGAGCCAGATTGTTACCGCTAAGCAGGTAGCGCCCGGTATTGATGGGATCGATGTTTTCTATGCTTTGTACTGTGGGTATTTTTAACAGCGCCTGTGTTTCGGGGGGCTGTTGTAAATGGATGAGTACTTTTTCATGTTGCTGGATCTCATGCATGGGTTTGTTAAAAACCGATTTTCCCTGGTGGATGAGTTGCACGCGGTTACACACCGCCTGTACTTCGGGTAATATATGGGTGGATAAAATAATGCCGTGCTGGGCGCCCAGCTCGGTAATGAGGTTGCGAATCTCGCGCATCTGTATCGGGTCGAGGCCGACGGTGGGTTCATCAAGAATAATAACATCGGGCTGATGAATAATGGCCTGTGCAATACCCACTCGCTGCTGGTAGCCCTTGGAGAGGTTAGCGATCAGGCGTTTTGCGTAGTCGCCCAGTGCGCAGCGCTGTTTTGCCTGATCGAGCAGTGCTGGTAGCTGGGCTTTGGGGACTTTACGCAGGCGTGCGGCATATGTGAGGTATTCATCTACGCTAAGCTCGGGGTAAAGTGGTGGCTTATCGGCTAAATAACCGATATGTTGTTTTGCCTGTTGAGGGCGATCTAGCAGATCGATGCCATTAATTAAGATTTCTCCTGCAGTGGGAGCCAGCACGCCGCAGAGCATTTGCAGGCAGCTGGATTTGCCCGCGCCATTGGGGCCGAGTAAACCGAGTATATCGCCCTGTTGCAGATGAATGGATACATCGTCTACGGCATGGGTGTCGGCATAACGCCGGTGTAGGTGCTGAGCCTGAATAAGTGCGGACATGGGACAAAATAGTATCAGGAAACGCCTGGCATACAAGCCCTACGTAGCAGAAAGTCAGAAAACCAGGTACTATTGCGCGATTAACTGAGAGAGCGTGAAAAAAAGTCTGCATATGATTGAATTAAGCGTGTTTTTATGGATAGGGGTGTTGCCGTGTTAGCGTACTGGCTGGGAATTGACACGGGGGGCACATTTACCGATTTTGTGTGTTTTAATGGCCACTCGTTGCGCACCTGCAAAGTGTTGTCTACGCCAGATGCACCTGAGCGGGCAATATTGCAGGGTATTGAGGCCCTGCAGCTGCTCGACCAGTTACAAAAGGGAGATTTGCAAATAATACATGGCTCTACGGTGGCCACTAATGCTTTGTTGCAGGCGCGGGGGGTTAAAACGGTTTATGTAACAAACCGTGGTTTTGCAGATGTGCTGAGTATTGGTCGTCAGGCACGTAGAGAATTGTATAACTTAATACCTGAGCCGTGTGCGGCGTTGATTCCCGCTGCGCATTGCCTGGAAGTTAATACGCGGTTGTCGAGCGAAGGGGTGTTGTTAACGCCATTGGACCCGGCAGACGTTGACGCGCTGATCTGTGAGATAAAGAAAATAAAGCCGCGTGCGGTGGCGATTAATCTGTTGTTTTCGTTTTTAGATAATAGACAGGAACAGGCGATTAAAGCGCGTATCTGTGCGGCCTGTGAAGGTGTGTTTGTTACCTGTTCCAGCGATGTGTTGCCAGAGTATAAGGAATATGAACGGGGTATGGCGACCGCGTTAAATGCTTATGTAGGGCCATTAATGCAGGGTTATCTGAATCGGCTCTCGCACCACCTGGTGGCACTTTCAGCAGAGGAAAACACAGCCACATCAGGGCGTATATTTCTAAGTATATTACAGAGCAGTGGCGGCACCATTGATGCACAAAGTGCAGGTGAGCATGCGGTTAAGCTGTTATTGTCGGGCCCGGCGGGGGGCTTAAAAGGCGCGCAATATATTGCAGCACTTGCCGGAGAGTCTACGCTGCTGAGTTTTGATATGGGAGGCACCTCTACTGATGTGGCGATGATCCATGGGGAAATTCAGCTAACCTCTGAGGGCAGCATTGGTGATTATCCCGTCGCCGTGCCAATGGTTGATATGCACACCATTGGCGCTGGGGGTGGCTCCATTGCCTATGTTGATGCAGGCGGGCTGCTAAATGTAGGGCCGCAATCCGCAGGTGCATCGCCCGGTCCGGCCTGTTATGGGCAGGGGGGCAAAAAGCCAACAGTAACGGATGCGAATCTGATTTTGGGGCGTTTGCAGGTTGCAGGTTTCGCAGTGTCGGAAGAAGATGCTGGGAGTGGTTTATCGCTTGATATCGATGGCGCTATTGAGTCGATGAAACGCGTTGCAGAGCCGTTGGGCATTTCAGTTGAGGCGGCAGCGCAGGGGGTTATTCGAATTGCCAATGAGCATATGGTGCGCGCTTTACGTACCATTTCAGTTCAGCGCGGATATGATCCACAGGCGTTTAGCCTAACCTGTCTGGGCGGTGCTGCAGGTTTGCATGTGTGCGCGCTGGCGCAGGCATTAAACATGCATAAGGCAATTGTGCCTGTACACGGTGGTGTTCTGTCTGCGTTGGGTATGCTGGTTGCAGCCCCCTCGCGGGAGTTGTCTCTTGCCTGTCTGCAACCCTTGCTGGCATGTGAGCCTGCTGTGTTGGACGGGCAGTTTAATGAGCTGCAAAATCGAGCCGTGCAGGCGATGGGGCAGGAGATAAAAGTACCGCCTGTGATTCAGCGATCTGTAGATTTGCGCTATAAGGGGCAGAGCTTTACCCTGAATTTAAACTGGGAGGAGAATTTGCAGAAGTTGCAGCAGGCATTTCATCAGTTGCATGAAACAACCTATGGGCATCAGTTAACGATGCCGGTTGAGCTGGTTAATTTACGCATGAGCGTTCAGGGTGAGGCACCGCCTTTTTCCCTGCCATTCATTTCTCATCAGCGGGTTGTTCATGAGGAAAAATGGGTGAATTGTTATACAGGAGGTATGGATGTGTCGAGCCAGCCGGTTCGCCTTTATCAGCGTGAGCAATTGTCTTGTGCTGAGAAAATAACCGGCCCTGCGCTGGTGCTGGAAAAAAATTCTACCACACTGATTGAACCGGGCTGGTGCTGTGTGGTGGATGGCTGGGGAAATTTATTGCTTAAAAAAGTTGTTAGTCTTTAGGGTTTTGGTCTGCGTTAATTTAATTGTTAGAAATTGTTAAACATTTTTCAAAATTTATATTTGTATTTTCTATATTTAAAAAACTAAAATCTAATGCTGAGAATAATAAGTTTTTAGAAAAACAGAGTTTATCTGATATAGTATAATGACCAAATGCTATATCTTTACTCTGCTCAAAAGAAATAGTAATTTCCCGGCCTTTAAGTCCTTCAGGTAGTGTAATTTCGTTAGATTCGAAAAATGTAGCGGAGATTGCAGTTCCTAAATTTAAAGGAGGTGTAGTTTCAATGCACTGAGAATTTGTATACAACCTGGGGTGATATAGAATTTCATTTTCTTTGGTAAATGTGTAAACACCAACAGCCCAATATTCAGTATTTAAATTAAGAATAGCGGAATATTGGATTGGCAAATGAGAAAAGTTAATTGCTTTCTCGCATGCCTCGGTCACCCAGGTGCCTGTTATTTGTTTTTTTTCATTCCTGTCGCATCCATATAAAGTAATGAATATAAAAAATGATATTGAAATTATTTTCATATTTTTCATTGTTCCCTAACGGCATAAGTAACCAGACGAAAGCCCAGACTAGAGAGTTAATTGCCTTATGTGCGCCCGATATGGGCATTAACTAATGAGGTGAAAGTTTTCTGTAGGAAAGTCACGATCTAATGGTTTTTAGAGCGGCTTATCCATCTTACCGTACCCATCATGTCTATTAACAGCATACCATCACAGGCGCAAATTGGCAATCAAGGAGTAGGTCCCAAAAATACTGATCAAAATTTGTACAGCTGAATATATGCAGCAAATCAGTAGTAATTTGCCGTCCTGTATCCAGAAAACGACTTAATATCTTCCTAAAAGCCAGTATATAAGTCAATGTTGATATTGCAAATGACCTGATTTGTAAAAAATACGTATTTGACGCACAGCCCGTATTCAAAAATCAAGCGCACCACTTTGTGTTAGGTATTATAACTAAAATCCGCGAGGTATAAAATTAGAGATTGAATGTGGGTTGCTAATCAATAGAAAAAATTACCCATAGGGCTGCTTATTAGCATTATTGGCAATTATTTTTATTGTCAGCTAAAGAGGCACCTCTTTATAATCACTTCGTGTATTCTTTATTGGTAAATTTGACGTGGCACGAACAGAATAAACAAAAGAAAATTTTGTCCTTAATGTTTTATTTTTCTGAGCCGAATGTAGAGTTTTTGCATGAAATATAACTACGTCTCCTTTTTCAAGATTAAAGTGAACACGCCTGGCAATGATTTCCTGGTTCTCTACAAGGTCGTCTCTAAAGTTAGACCTATCATCGAACTGTTTAGAGTCAAAACACATTTTGTGTGAGCCTGGAATGAACTCTAAAAGACCATTATCGATAAACTCATCGCCAAGGCTAAGCCAAACTGAAA
>UOFJ01000070.1_pt1 | contig 15604 bp, 15 predicted proteins | sample 1988251 | NCBI WGS metagenome assembly UOFJ01 (sample SAMEA4712194, study PRJEB27164) | hydrothermal vent metagenome | biome: marine basaltic hydrothermal vent biome; feature: marine hydrothermal vent; material: mineral | place: Pacific Ocean | collected 2011-06-14/2011-07-23 | depth 1689 m
TGCTCAAAGCGCAGAGAAGGCAGGAGCCTGAACGCCAGTGAAAATAAAAAATTGTAATACTTGCCGATGTGGTGAAATTGGGTGAGAGGCGGGCAAGGAGCCACGAACGCCTGACAGGAAGTCAGGCTGGTTATGCTCAAAGCGCAGAGAAGGCAGGAGCCTGAACGCCAGTGAAAATAAAAAATTGTAATACTTGCCGATGTGGTGAAATTGGGTGAGAGGCGGGCAAGGAGCCACGAACGCCTGACAGGAAGTCAGGCTGGTTATGCTTAAAGCGCAGAGAAGGCAGGAGCCTGAACGCCAGTGAAAATAAAAAATTGTAATACTTGCCGATGTGGTGAAATTGGTAGACACGCCATCTTGAGGGGGTGGTGGGGAAACCCGTGCCGGTTCGACTCCGGCCATCGGCACCATTTTTCTGAAGTGCTTCCTGTGTGCTAAAATATATCCCGCCTTGCGGGGGTTGAAGGCCTGCTTTGTGCTTCAGCTGCCTCCCGTATTTTTTGTTAGCCTCTAGTTGTACGTCGTTAGCTTCCCATCCCATCCTATCCCTCTGATTTTAACTCATATTTGAATTTGTAATGTGTAGTGTATTCACGTTCTTATGCTCCTGCATCCGAGACATAAGTGCGTCCCTGCACAAAACCGAACGGGTAACGTGCAGGGATGCACTAATATCGCGGTTGCAGGATGCAAAGGAGCGTGAACGTGCAGGGATGCACTAATGTTGTACCAATGGTCGCGGTTGCAGGATGCAAAGGAGCGTGAACGTGCAGGGATGCACTAATGTTGCACCAATGGTCGCGGTTGCAGGATGCAAAGGAGCGTGAACGTGCAGGGATGCACTAATGTTGCACCAATGGTCGCGGTTGCAGGATGCAAAGGAGTGTGAACGTGCAGGGATGCACTAATGTTGCACCAATGGTCGCGGTTGCAGGATGCAAAGGAGTGTGAACGTGCAGGGATGCACTAATGTTGCACCAGTGGTCGCGATTGCAGAATACAAAGGAGCGTGGACTTACTACATCTGATAATATTCAGTATTTTCAATCACTTAGCGCATTTTTATGCGCTCAACGGATCTTTTTAGGATAATTAATGTAACATAGAATGTTGCATATTCACATTGATGCATGTAACATTTTATATTACACTATGTGTTACATTAATAACAGGCTTGTGAAATGCCCATTTTTAATGGATCGTTTAAAGATAAGGGTTTAAAGCGTTTTTACTATAAAGGGAAAAAAGGAAAGTTACCTGTTGAAAACACAGATAAACTTCAGGATATATTGGACTATATCGATACAATAACTGAGCTACCGCCAGGTCCCATGCTTTATAGGGCACATGAGCATAAGGGAGGAGGAAAGGGTGTCTGGTCATTTGATATAACCGGTAATATGAGGGTTTTATGTGAATTTGATGAAGATACAGACCCGATAAATATCAGAATTGAGGACCCGCATTAGGAGATAAGGAATTATGAGTAAAAAAATATATACAAAACCAGAACGTGTTCCTTCCCACGCGGGAAGAGTACTGAAGTCAGGCTTTATAGATCAATATGAATTACGTATTGAGACTGTTGCCGAGTTGTTGGGTATAACCAGAGGGCATTTATCCCGTATAATCAATGCTCACTCACCTGTAACGCCTGATATTGCTCTGAAGCTTGAAATATTAACTAAAACTCCAGCATCGCAATGGCTGACCATACAGTCAAAATATGACGCTTATATGATGGAACAGGAGACAGAGTTTAAAAAATACAAAGAGGCACTAAATAACTGGGTTGTTAATTCACTACCAATGCCACCGCAAGAGCGACGTTCTGACAAAAAGACTCAGAAACTGGTTACGAAGGCAGCGGGTATTGCCAAACAACTCGGAAAGAAAAAGAATGCGGCTTAGGGAGGCTCTACCCATTAGGGTAGAGCACTGGCAAAAGCTAGCCTGTCTAAATTCTCTGCGGGTTCGATTTCCTCTATATTCCCAAACCTGACATCTATTTGATGATCCTAAAATCATCAGTTGAACGCCTCAAAGTGTGCTTCTGAAAACAGCCTGTTTATAAATATGAGCGTAATCAAAAAGGGAGTCGTTGCACGGTTGTGTACCTTTTGCACGCTATAAAGCGTGTCATCTTTACACGCAAAAACGGCCCAGTCCTTCGCTTGCGTGTGACGTGCAGGGATGCACTAATATCGTGGTTGCAGGATGCAAAGGAGCGTGGACTTACTACATTTAATAATATTCAGTATTCTCAATCACTTAGCGCATTATTGCGCGATCAACTGATTAATTTAGGATTATAGCTTAATTTACTGGGCATTGGCTGGCATTGGCCTGCAGGTGCGTCTATAGTCAGTTCTGGCGATAATCTCAGAGCATGTCATAGGACCCGTCCAGGATGTAGTTGCCTGGCTAAAGACTAATGATTTTTGTCTCAGGCATCAAAGTCACCGTTGTGTAGCCAGGTATTACATTCAAATTAAGAATATTTTTTCGATATATCAATCTGTGTGCAGGCGAGTTAAAATTGATATTAGAAGTGCATCACATTTTTGCCTGAGCGAGTTCAAGGTTGAAACCAGGCTTTTAGGATGCACTCAGAGCGCGATATTAATTAAATTTAATTAAATGCTAATATTCTTATGTTCTATTGGCCTGGATGATTAACAGGGTCTGACTTTTCACCTGTGTTTTGTGCTAATAAATCGGACTTATCATGTGATACAGATAATATGTGATGACATCTGAGGTGTTTTTGACTAAAGTGCCCTTGCAAATAATGATAAAGGAGTGACTGGAGTGGCCTGTGGCCATATCAGGTTGCTTCAACTGGTTACTTCAAAAACTGACCCTGTCAAACTATACTGGCTCGGGAGAACCTTTAAAAATGCTCGAAAATTATATACCGGTTCTAATTTTTATCTGTGTAAGCTTATTCGTCGGTGTTGCGATGATTGCGCTGGGTGGTTTTGTTATGGCCCCCAGGAGACCAGATGCTGAAAAAAATTCACCTTACGAGTGTGGCTTTACTCCCTTTGAAGATGCACGTTTAAAATTTGATGTGCGTTTTTACCTGGTTGCTATTCTATTTATTATCTTTGATCTTGAAATTGCATTTCTGTTTCCATGGGCGATTGTACTTGAAGACATCGGCATGTTTGGTCTTGTTTCAATGGGACTCTTTTTAGGTATTCTGGTGGTTGGTTTTATCTATGAGTGGAAAAAAGGAGCGCTAGAATGGGAATAGAAGGCATTCTTGAAAAAGGTTTTGTTACCACCTCGGTTGATACGGTTGTTAACTGGGCGCGAACGGGTTCTATGTGGCCGATGACATTTGGCCTGGCCTGTTGTGCGGTTGAAATGATGCAGGCGGGCGCATCTCGTTATGACCTGGATCGTTTCGGTATTATATTTCGTGGATCCCCCCGCCAGTCCGATGTGATGATTGTTGCGGGCACACTCACCAATAAAATGGCACCGGCACTGCGTAAAGTTTATGATCAGATGCCTGAGCCGCGCTGGGTGATTTCAATGGGTTCCTGTGCAAATGGCGGTGGCTACTACCATTATTCATATTCAGTGGTGCGTGGATGCGACAGGATTATACCGGTGGATATCTATGTGCCTGGTTGCCCGCCCACGGCAGAAGCGCTGATATATGGCATTATTCAGTTACAGAATAAAATTAAGCGAACCTGCACGATTGCTCGAACCTGATAGTAGGAGTAGTAATGCGAATGTCGGGATAATTTATAATGTCCAGGCCATAATAGACGACCATAATAGACGACAGTAATAAATTATAAATAAATTATAAATAAATTATAGATAAATTATTTAAGTAACTAACAAGCAGATAAACTGAACAGATATAACATATGACCCAGGCTGAAACATTATCACAAACATTGGCGCAGACTTTTAAAGGCCAGTTACTGAGCAATAAACTTGAGCAGGGCGAAGTCACGATTGAGGTGTCAGCGTCTGATTACCTGTCTGTTTGTCAGAAATTACATGATGAAGCGGTTTTTGCATTTGAGATTTTAATTGATCTTTGCGGTGTAGATTATTCAGCCTACGGGCAGGACGAATGGAAAACCGATGCATCTGCAAATGGTTTTAGTCGAGGTGTCAGTAAAGCGACGCATGGTCGTTTGCAGTTTGGTGATGAATTGCCTGAAATGCAAGGGAGCAGAAAACGTTTTGCCGTGGTAACGCATTTCCTGTCTATAAAGAACAATCATCGATTACGTGTTCGTGTCTATGCAGAAGATGATGCATATCCTGTAGTTAAATCGCTGGTTGATATATGGAATGGCGTTAACTGGTTTGAGCGTGAAGCCTTCGACTTATTCGGAATCCATTTTGATGGCCATCCGGATTTACGCCGAATTCTTACCGATTATGGTTTTGTTGGTCACCCCTTTAGAAAAGATTTTCCACTGTCTGGTCATGTAGAAATGCGCTACGATGCAGAGAAAAAACGCGTGGTATATGAACCCGTGAGTATAGAGCCACGGGTACTGGTGCCCCGGGTAATTAGAAAAGGGGTGATTAGACCCGGGGTGACTAGAAAAGCCCATGAACAGCGTCCTGTTCGACCAGAGGATGAAGCATAAGATGCCTGAAATTCATAATTATACGCTTAACTTTGGTCCACAGCATCCGGCGGCACATGGGGTACTTCGACTGATTCTGGAAATGGACGGTGAAGTTATTCAGCGTGCAGATCCACATATTGGTCTGCTGCATCGGGGCACAGAGAAACTCGCAGAATCCAAACCCTATAATCAGAGCATTGGTTATATGGATCGCCTCGACTATGTTTCCATGATGTGCAATGAGCATGGCTATGTGCTGGCAATGGAAAAACTGCTGGGTGTAGAGGTGCCAATACGGGCACAGTACATCCGCGTTATGTTCGATGAAATTACGCGCTTATTAAATCATTTGCTCTGGATTGGTGCGCATGGCCTCGATGTGGGTGCAATGACCATGTTTCTGTACGCGTTTCGCGAGCGTGAAGATTTAATGGATGTGTATGAGGCGGTATCCGGCGCGCGTTTACATGCAACTTATTATCGCCCGGGGGGTGTGGCCCGCGACTTACCCGATTCAATGCCACAGTACAAAGCATCAAAATGGCACAGTCAGAAGGAAGTTAGTCGGTTAAATGATGGACGCAGTGGAACATTACTGGATTTTATTGAGGATTTCACAAAACGCTTCCCGGGTTATGTTGATGAGTATGAAACCCTGTTAACCGATAACCGTATCTGGAAGCAGCGCCTGGTTGATATTGCTATTGTATCCCCTGAGCGAGCGATGCAGTTAGGTTTTACCGGACCGATGCTACGTGGCTCAGGCATTGAATGGGATTTACGTAAAAAACAGCCGTATGCGGTTTACGATCAGCTGCATTTTGATATTCCAGTGGGAACCAATGGCGATTCCTATGACCGTTATCTGGTGCGTATGGAAGAAATGCGCCAGTCCAATCGGATTATTAAGCAGTGTGTTGACTGGTTAAGAAAAAATCCGGGCCCTGTGATGGCGGCTGATCATAAAGTAACCCCCCCCCGGCGTGAACAAATGAAAGGCGATATGGAATCGCTCATTCATCACTTTAAACTATTTACCGAGGGTTTCTGTTTACCAGAAGGTGAGGCCTATGGTGCAGTTGAGCACCCCAAAGGTGAGTTTGGTGTTTATCTTATTTCTGATGGTGCAAATAAACCTTATAGAGTAAAAATACGAGCCCCTGGTTTTGCGCATTTATCGGCACTAGATGAGATGACACGTGGGCATATGTTATCCGATGTGGTTGCGGTAATTGGAACCCAGGATATAGTATTTGGCGAGATAGATAGATAATGACTACTGAACAGATATTAACGCCCCATACACTGGAGGAAATAGCCGAGTGGGAATCTCGCTATCCGCCAGAGCAAAAAAAATCGGCATTGCTTGCAGCATTGCGTGCAGCGCAACATCAGAATAATGGATATTTGACGACAGCATTAATGGATGCCGTGGCACAACGCCTGGAGCTTTCTAAAATAGAAGTGTATGAAGTTGGCAGCTTTTATTCGATGTTTGAATTAAGCCCGGTTGCAAAACATAATGTTGCGGTCTGCACAAATGTGAGTTGCATGCTAATGGGCTCAGATTCAATCGTTTCTCACCTGGAGAAAAAACTGAATATAAAACTGGGAGAGAGTACGGCGGATGGGCGAGTTTATTTAAAAGTGGAAGAGGAATGTCTTGCAGCCTGTGTCGGTGGGCCCATGATGCAGGTTGACCATAAATACTATACTGAACTTACCCCTGAGAAGGTGGATAAGATCATCGACGCGCTGGAGTAAGCATGGCTAACGAAGTGTGTTACGCAACATTGCAGTTTGAAAGCGAGCAGTGGTCCTATGAAAACTACCTTAAAGTGGGTGGTTATCAGGCGCTGAAAAAAATTCTGCATGAAAAACTGTCCCCCGCAGATGTTATTGAAATTGTTAAAGCATCTGGCTTGCGTGGTCGGGGTGGTGCTGGTTTTCCAACGGGCATGAAATGGAGTTTTATGCCGAAAGATAAAGAGGGCAGTGTAGCGATACAAAAATACATTGTCTGTAATTCGGATGAGTCCGAACCTGGCACCTGTAAAGATCGAGATATTCTACGCTTTAACCCTCATGCGTTAGTTGAAGGAATGGCCATTGCGGGTTACTGCATAGGTGCTACCGTGGGCTATAACTATATGCGCGGTGAATTTATGGATGAAGTGTACACACGTTTTGAAGGTGCGCTGAAAGAGGCGTATGAAAACGGTCATCTGGGTAAAAATATAAAAGGCAGTGGCGTTGACTTTGATCTCTATTCAACATTGGGTGCAGGTGCGTATATCTGTGGTGAAGAGACCGCGTTATTAGAATCGCTGGAAGGTAAAAAAGGTCAGCCAAGATTTAAGCCACCGTTTCCAGCGAGTGTGGGACTGTATGGCAAGCCAACGACTATAAACAACACTGAATCATTAGCCTCAGTGCCGAGTATTGTGCGTGAAGGTGCGCAGTGGTTTAAAGCGTTCGGTGTTGAAAAATCCGGTGGAACAAAATGTTTTTCTGTCTCGGGGCATGTGAATAAGCCGGGTAACTTTGAAGTGAATATGGGCATGCCATTTAAAGAGTTATTAGCACTCGCCGGTGGTGTTAAAGAGGGGCGCAAACTAAAAGCGGTTATTCCCGGTGGTTCCTCGGTGCCGGTTGTACCTGCTGAGATTATGCTCGGCGTCAATATGGATTATGAGTCAATAGTCAACGAAGCTGAATCAATGCTGGGTTCTGGTGCGGTGATTGTAATGGATGATACCACCGATATGGTTAAAGTGTTACAGCGACTCTCACGGTTTTATTTTTCAGAATCCTGTGGTCAGTGTACACCCTGCCGCGAAGGTACCGGCTGGTTGTACCGTATGCTAACGCGCATTGTTGAAGGCAAGGGTTTGCCAGAAGATCTGGATAGACTCGATGATGTAGCGGCAAAAATTGAAGGCCGCACTATTTGTGCGCTGGGTGATGCAGCGGCAATGCCGGTAAGAAGTTTTATCAAACACTACCGTGAAGAGTTTGAATACTACATTGAACATAAATGTTCGATGATTGATTCATGGGGCAAGAACAAGGTGGAAAGCGCATAATGTCTGAAGATATGGTTACATTCATAGTTGATGATGTTGAGTTGCAGGCAGTCAAAGGCTCCATGCTGATCAGAGCAACTGATGAAGCGGGGATTCATATTCCGCGCTTTTGTTATCACGATAAACTTTCTGTTGCTGCTAACTGTCGTATGTGCCTGATTGAAGTGCAGGGCGCACCCAAACCCATTCAGCCCGCCTGTGCCACACCGATTATGCAGGGCATGGTTGTTCATACCCGATCAGAAAGTGCGGTACTGGCACAGAAATCGGTAATGGAATTTTTACTGATCAACCACCCACTGGATTGCCCCATCTGTGATCAGGGCGGGGAGTGTGAGCTACAGGATCTTGCGGTGAGTTATGGTGGGGATAAATCACAGTATACCGATATTAAACGTGTTGTGTTTGATAAGGATATTGGCCCATTAATTCAAACTGAGTTAACGCGCTGTATTCAGTGCACACGTTGTGTGCGCTTTGGTGAGGAAATAGCCGGTATGCGTGAACTGGGCATGACGGATCGAGGTGACCGAGCCGTTATCGGCACCTTTATTGAGAAGAGCGTTGATTCAGAAATGTCGGGCAATGTGATAGATATCTGTCCTGTGGGTGCATTAACGGCCAAACCGTCTCGTTTCTCAGGTCGCTCATGGGAGATGGTGCAACATGCGGGTGTATCGCCTCATGATTGCGTCGGTTCTAATATATTTTTCCATGTTCTGGATGGCAAAGTTAATCGTGTAGTGCCCCGTGCTAATGAATTCATAAACGAAGTCTGGATTTCAGATAGAGATCGTTTTAGTTACCAGGGGCTTTATGCCGATGATCGGGCTACAAAACCGATGATAAAATTAAAGGGCGAGTGGGTAGAAACCGACTGGAATAGCGCATTACAGTATGCAGTAGATGGTCTGCAACTGGTGGCTGAAAATAATTCGGCGGATGAACTGGCCTGCTGGATATCGCCTAATGCAACACTGGAAGAGCACTACCTTGCACAAAAACTGCTGCGTGGCGCGGGCAGTCATAATATTGATCACCGTTTAAGGCAAACTGATTTTAGCGATCAGGATTTTGCACCGGTGATGCCATGGCTTGGGCAGGAAATAGAATCGATTGAAAATTTAGAGGCTGTTTTATTAATTGGCTCCAATGTGCGCAAGGAACAACCGCTAATAGCGCATCGAATTCGAAAAGCAGTTAAGCATCATCAGACTAAAGTATCTGCGCTTAACCTGCGACAATATGAGCAGCGATTTAAAACCGGCAATGAGCTGGTGTCATCTGCGCAGGGCATGGTGAGTAACCTCGCCGGCATTGCAAAAGCGGCGGGTGTAAGCCAGGCAAATCTGACATCGCTGATGGCGGATGCGCCGAGTGATGAAGTGCATAAATCCATTGCTGAAGAATTAAAAACAGCGGGTGATGCAGCGACTATTTTTATGGGTAACATTGCCATCCAGCACCCGCAATTTTCAGTGCTACGCGCACTGAGCCATGCCATAGCAAAACACACAGGTGCCACACTGGCCTATTTGCCAGAAGCTGCAAATGCAGCAGGTGCCTGGCTGGCAGGTAGCGTGCCACATCGACTGGCTGGGGGTGCAAAGCTGGACACCAGCGGGGCGAATATTGCACAAATGCTAAACACGCCGAAAAAAGCTTTAATTGCATTTAATATAGAACCAGAATTTGATGTGGCAAACCCTGCACAAGCGATGAAAGCAGTGGATGCAGCTGATTTTAAAGTGCTTATTAATAACTATGCTACGCAAACTATGAAAGATTATGCCGATGTTATTTTGCCGCTGTCAGCGTTCTCTGAAACCTCGGGTACCTATGTTAATGCGGCGGGTTACTGGCAAAGTTTTAGCGGTGCCGTCGCGCCGCTGGGTGAATCACGCCCAGGCTGGAAAATTTTACGCGTGCTTGCAAACATGATGAATATCGATGGTTTTGAGTACATGTCATCAGAAGATGTGCGCAATGAAATAAAAGACCAGTGTAGAGACATACAGCTGGATAATAGTCTGTCAACTGAAGCTCCGATGGCTGAAGTCTCCAGCGTCAGTGGTTTGCAGCGTGTGGGTGATGTGCCCTTATATGCAGTTGATTCTCTGGTGCGCCGCTCTACCTCACTGCAGTTAACCCGTGATGCAGAACAGAATTTCGCCGCCATTAATACAATCCTGGCAAGCAAGTTGAGGCTTGAAGAGGGCGACAAAGTGAGTATTACACAATTGGGCCATACAGTGTTTAGCGAAATCAGAATTGATGATGCACTAGCGGATGACTGTGTCTGGCTACCGGGTGCTCAGGCGCTAAGTATTCAAATGGCAGCACCGTGTTCACCCATTGAGTTGGAGAAGGCCTGATTATGCAATGGTTATTTTCATTAGCCCCTGAATTCCTCGTTAATTTCTGGAACTGGCTACCATTCTGGGTGCAGGTGTTCGCAGAAAACATGCTCTACATTGTCATTATTATGGTGCCATTAATGCTATGTGTGGCCTATGTGACGTATGCGGAAAGAAAAATTATTGGCTATATGCAGGTCCGTCTTGGACCCAACCGGGTTGGGCCCAAAGGCTGGTTACAGCCCATAGCCGATGCTTTGAAGCTAATGTTCAAAGAGATCATTATTCCCACCAACTCGAACAAGTTTCTGTTTTTAATTGCCCCCGTATTAACGCTGGGCCCAGCATTAGCGGCATGGGCGGTTATTCCTTTTTTTGACGGCGTGCAGTTATCAAACTTAAATGCGGGTTTGCTATATATACTGGCACTGACATCGATGGGCGTGTACGGGGTGATTATCGCCGGCTGGTCGTCTAATTCCAAATACGCCATGATGGGGGCGCTCAGATCGGCCGCACAGGTGGTGGCTTATGAAATTGCCATGGGATTCGCGCTGGTGGGTGTATTAATGGCCAGCGGAAGCCTGAACCTTGGTGATATTATTGCGCGCCAGCAAGGTGGCTTCTTTAGCTGGTTCTGGCTGCCATTGCTGCCACTTTTAGCGGTGTATTTTATATCGGGTGTAGCAGAAACCAATCGTGCACCCTTTGACGTAGCTGAAGGCGAGTCAGAAATAGTGGCCGGTTTTCATGTGGATTATTCTGGTATGGCATTTGCGGTGTTCTTCCTCGCAGAGTATGCCAATATTATTCTAATTGCAGCACTCACATCATTGATGTTCTTCGGTGGCTGGATGTCGCCCTTTGGGTCATTGGCAGAGCATGGTTTACTGGGTGATGGAACGCATTGGTTTATCCTTAAAACCATGTTCTTTATTTATATGTTTCTCTGGTTTCGAGCCACCTTCCCACGATACCGCTATGATCAGATCATGCGCCTTGGATGGAAAGTATTTATCCCGGTGACCATTGTCTGGATATTTGTAGAGGCGGTTATGGTTGTTATGCAGGTTGGCCCATGGGCTACAGGGGCTATATCAGGGGCTGTTACAGGGGCGTAGGCGCAGAAAATGAATATGAGATTACTTAAACACTACATAAAAAGCTTTCTGTTTCTTGAACTGATCAAGGGCATGATGGTAACGGGCAAGTATTTGTTTAAACGCAAAATAACGCTGCAGTACCCAGAACAGAAAACGCCGTTATCACCTCGCTTTAGAGGGCGACATGCGCAGCGACGTTACGCTAATGGTGAGGAGCGCTGCATTGCCTGTAAATTATGTGAAGCGGTTTGTCCGGCGCTGGCCATTACCATTGAAGTGGAAGAGCGCGATGATGGCACACGGCGAACTTCACGCTACGATATTGATTTATTTAAATGTATTTACTGTGGCTTTTGTGAAGAAGCCTGTCCGGTAGATGCCATTGTAGAAACAGATATTTTCGAATACCACTTTGAAAACAGGGGTGAAAATATTATGACCAAAGAAAAATTGCTGGCAGTTGGTGATAAAAATGAAGAGCAGATTGCCGCAAACCGTGCAGCAGATGCACCTTTCAGATAAGTTAACGGCTGCTCTAGTGTGTTAGGCCAGAACGTGTTAGACCAGAACGTGTTAGATAAGAGCGGCAATACAAATAAAAAATTCGGAATTATGACATGAGCTTTTTTGAAATCGTCTTTTATGCATTCTCTACCCTGATGGTAGTAGCCGCATTAGGCGTTGTAAGTGCAAAGAACCCGGTTCACTCAGCGTTATTTCTGGTGCTGACATTTTTTGCAACCTCGGCCATCTGGTTATTACTCGAAGCGGAGTTTCTCGCAATTACCCTGATACTGGTTTATGTCGGTGCGGTAATGGTGCTGTTTCTGTTTGTGGTGATGATGCTGGATATTAATATTACTCGAATGCGTGAAGGTGTGATGCGCTACGCCCCCTTTGGCGTGGCCATTGCAATATTGCTGATTGTGCAGATGGTGATGGTTGTAGGGCCTGAGTATTTTGGCTTTCATACCTTTGCAGCGCCTGTACAACATGGCGCGGACTACAGTAATACCAAAGAGCTGGGGCGTATACTTTATACCGATTATGTTTATGCGTTTGAGTTGGCAGCGGTTATTTTATTAGTGGCTATTGTTGCGGCAATATCGCTTACCATGCGCCGTAGGCCAAATACACGTTATCAAACACCGGGTAAACAGGTGCAGGTGTTGAAAGAAGATCGTTTGCGTATTGTAAAAATGAAGGCAGAAACCATGCACTCGGAGGACAGGCAATGATTCCTTTATCCAGTTATTTAATACTTGCTGCGATACTATTTGCAATCAGTATTGCCGGTATTTTTATTAATCGAAAAAATATCATCGTGATACTAATGTGCATTGAGCTGATGTTGCTGGCCGTTAATATCAATTTTATTGCGTTTTCACATTTTCTTGGTGACAGTGCGGGGCAGGTGTTTGTGTTCTTTATACTCACGGTTGCAGCAGCAGAGGCGGCTATTGGGCTTGCGATACTTGTGGTTGTTTTCCGTAATAGACAGACCATTAACGTGTCTGAACTGAACACCTTAAAGGGCTAGGCGGCGATGGATATTATTTATTTAGCGATTCCACTGGCCTCATTACTGGGCGCTATTCTGGCAGGTTTTATGGGTAAGGCCATTGGGCGTGCTGGATCACATATTGTGACGATTGCCGGCGTTGGCACATCCTTTTTACTGTCATTAATTGCCTTTAATCACCTGGTATTTGACGGTGGGGCTATCTATAACGAAACGGTTTACACCTGGATGGTAAGTGGTGGGCTGCGTTTTGAAGTCGGCTTTCTGATAGATCAGCTCACCGTGATGATGATGTGTGTGGTGACCGGTGTTTCATTGATGGTACATATTTATACCATTGGCTATATGAAAGATGATCCAGGATATCAGCGGTTTTTTAGCTATATTTCGCTGTTTACCTTCTCAATGCTGATGCTGGTTATGTCCAATAACCTGATGCAGTTATTTTTTGGCTGGGAAGCCGTGGGGCTGGTTTCATATCTGTTAATTGGTTTCTGGTATAAAAAAGACACCGCTATTTACGCTAATATGAAAGCATTTCTGGTTAATCGCGTAGGGGATTTTGGCTTTATCCTGGGCATTGCAGCCGTTGTTATGTATTCGGGGAGTCTGGATTACAAAGAGGTTTTTGCCGCAGCCCCCGAAATGTCGAAGCAGGTAATCGATATTGGCTTTGGTGACTGGTCTGTTATGACGGTTATCTGTATATTGCTGTTCATTGGTGCAATGGGTAAATCAGCACAGGTACCCTTACACGTCTGGTTACCCGACTCAATGGAAGGCCCGACGCCTATATCGGCATTAATCCATGCTGCAACCATGGTGACTGCGGGTATCTTTATGGTTGCTCGTATGTCACCGCTGTATGAATTATCCACAACGGCACTGACCTTTATCATGTTCATTGGCGCTATAACAGCACTGTTTATGGGCTTTATTGGCATCGTGCAAAATGATATCAAACGCGTGGTGGCTTATTCCACATTGTCGCAGTTGGGTTATATGACGGTTGCACTGGGTGTATCGGCATACTCTACAGCGGTATTTCACTTAATGACCCATGCGTTTTTTAAAGCACTTTTATTTCTCGGTGCCGGTTCGGTGATTATTGCCATGCACCATGAGCAGGATATGCGCAAAATGGGGGGGCTAAGAAAATATATGCCCATTACCTGGATTACATCGCTGGTGGGCTCACTGGCATTAATCGGCTTTCCTGGTTTTTCGGGCTTTTTCTCAAAAGACTCAATTATTATTGCGGTGGGGGAGTCCAATCTACCCGGTGCCTGGATTGTGCATATTATGGTGCTGGCAGGTGTATTCGTTACCGCATTTTATTCATTCCGCATGTACTTTTTAGTGTTTCATGGTAAAGAGCGCATGGATGAGCACACCCGTAAGCACTTACATGAAACGCCTCTGGTTGTTACGCTGCCACTCATAGCACTAGCGATTCCTTCAGTCATTATAGGCTGGTGGACAATAGAGCCAATGCTGTTTAGTGACTTTTTTGAAAGTGCAATGCATGTCGGTGAGAGAGGTGTATTTCATGGTGAATGGGCAATGATTCAACATGGCTTAATGACCCTGCCATTTTATCTGGCGGCGCTAGGAGTCGGTTCTGCCTGGTATATTTACATGAAAAACCCACAGATTGCCGATACAGCAAAACAGAAGTTTTCATTTATCTATACCATGCTGGATAAAAAATACTGGATAGATGAACTCTATGTGAAAATATTCAGTGACGGGAGTCGGGCCCTGGGTAAAGGCTTCTGGAAAGCCGGTGATGTAACGATTATTGATGGCCTGTTGATTAACGGTTCGGCTAAAATTGTTGGCTGGTTTGCAGGCGTAGCACGCCAGATACAAACAGGTATGCTGTATCACTATGCTTTTGCAATGATACTGGGGCTGGTAGGGTTGTTGTACTTATTTGTTAAACCCTTTTAAGACAAAATTAAAATATACAATGCAGGTGGCTGTGAGGTGTGATGCCTCACTGATAAGTGCCGACAGAACGTTGATGTTTAGTTCGGGTTTAGCCTGCGGAATTTAAAAAGAAATATACAATGAAAAATAACTTCGGGATTAAATCATAATGTTTGCAGATTGGCCCCTCCTTAGCCTTGTGGTCTGGCTGCCAATTCTTGGTGGCATAGCCGTATTAATGTCTGGTGACAGAGGCGATGACTCAGAAGGCTCGCGTCGTCTTGCGCTAATTGTATCCGTAGCCACGTTTATATTAAGCATCGGTTTGTACACAGCGTTTGATACTACAACGCCAGCCATGCAGTTTGAAGAGCGCTTTGAATGGATAGGTGACTTTAATATCTACTACCATCTGGGTGTTGATGGCTTATCGATGCCGTTAATTATACTCACCACCTTCACCACGATACTGGTGATACTGGCGGGTTGGGACGTTATTAAAACCAGAGCGTCACAATATCTGGCTGCATTTCTCATTATGGAAGGCTTAATGAATGGCGTGTTCTCAGCGCTTGACTCAATGTTCTTCTATGTGTTCTGGGAAGCGATGTTAATCCCGATGTTTATCCTTATCGGTATATGGGGTGGGCCTAACAGAGTATATGCAACGATCAAGTTTTTCATATATACTTTTTTCGGTTCCGTTTTTATGCTGGTTGCGATGATTTACATGTACTACCAGTCAGGTAGCTTTGCGATCCTTGATTTTCATAAATTACCGTTAACCATGGAGGAGCAAACGTTAATATTCTTTGCTTTTCTTGCCGCCTTTGCCGTTAAAGTTCCGATGTGGCCAGTACATACCTGGCTGCCGGATGCGCACGTAGAAGCACCAACGGGTGGTTCGGTGATACTGGCGGCCATTATGCTTAAAATTGGTGGTTATGGATTTCTACGTTTCACCTTGCCGATTACGCCCGATGCAAGT
>UOFJ01000118.1_pt1 | contig 15441 bp, 14 predicted proteins | sample 1988251 | NCBI WGS metagenome assembly UOFJ01 (sample SAMEA4712194, study PRJEB27164) | hydrothermal vent metagenome | biome: marine basaltic hydrothermal vent biome; feature: marine hydrothermal vent; material: mineral | place: Pacific Ocean | collected 2011-06-14/2011-07-23 | depth 1689 m
TGGGCTAAGCTAAGTGAAATAAACGGCGTGGCAGGTAAGAATGTAATTGATGCGCTTGAGGATATCTCGCCGGATTTTGCAGATATGTTAGTAGCCTTTCCGTTTGGAGATGTATACAGTAGAGAGGGCCTGGATATTAGATCCAGGGAAATTGCTACTATTGCAGCATTGACAACGCTGGGTCATGGCGGATTTCAGTTGAAAGCGCATGTGCAAGGTGCGCTGAATGTAGGGTGTACGCAACAGGAAATTATTGAGGTGATGATTCAAATGGCCGTTTATGCAGGTTTTCCAGCCGCGTTAAGTGCATTGTATGTGGCAAAAGAGGTGTTTGATGAGAACCGTGAAAATGCTGAATAAAATAGATAATCAGGTACACTAATTTCATATAACGTAACGAGCACCAGTCATGGCATAGTTCAGTGGCCCCTGCGCGCGCGCCCTGTGTCCCTCCTGTGTCGGGCCAGAAATAATAATGAGTATCGTAAAAAAAATAAAAATACCAGAATTCTGTCCAGAATGTAATAAGACTTCGATTGCTTATATTCTGTATGGCCTGCCAGATTTCGAAGTGATTGGAAAAGATCTGGAAACTAAAGCTGTTTTATTGGGTGGTTGTGTATTTTGCGAGGCATCGCCTCAATGGCATTGTAATTCATGTTCTTATGAATGGGGTGAGTTGCTTGAAATAGAGGATATTAGAGCGGATAAACGAAAAAATGAAAAACGAATAGAAAACAAAAAAAGAGAAGCGATAGCTCGCGGAGTTATGGATGCATATGTAAATGAAAACGGTGCCGTTCGTTGCCCTTATTGCAACTTTTCATTTAAAATAAAACATGGACTGTCAGATAATAATGCGCATAAAAGCTGTGGCACATATCTGAATATTAAACAAAAACAGTAACTGCTCCCCCCCTTAAGATTTTTTACCGCAGAGAACACGGAGAAAGCCAGAAAACAAGGAAAAGTTACAGCCAGCCAGACATACTAACAGGTCGGAAAGAAAGGATACCCGTTATTCAGAAGCGTCAGCCGCAGGGATGCGGATGCCGAGCCTACAGGGATGTATTTACGGAGACTTCTGAATAGCGGGTATCCTTTCTATTCGTTTCAGTAGTACATACAGCCTGCGCAGGTTTGCGAGGTAGAATTTGCATACTCAACACGATGAAAACCGGTTAATCAAATCATTTAAAAACAGGTAGCCCTGCTCAGTAGCGCTAAACTGCTCACCCTGTTTTAATAACAGGCCATCTTTTATAGCCTGCTCGCAACGCTCAGTTATGACATCTGCCCCGAGCCCGGTATGCTGCTCGAATATTTTTATATCAAAACCCTGCTTAAGGCGCAGTGCGTTTAACATAAATTCAAACACAATCTGTTCGGGCTGCAAGGTTTCACGCCCGGAGGTTTTCTCATCGGCGCGGGCCTGCATGTAGGCTTCAGGTTGGCGTATTTGCCAGTAGCGGTTGATGTCGGCGGTGTCGCTGCGAGTGATTTTACCGTGGGCTCCCGCACCCAGTGCCAGATAATCGCCAAATTGCCAGTAGTTGAGGTTATGCTTACACTGGCGTTTTTTCTTCGCATAAGCGGAAATTTCATACTGCTCATAGCCCGCGCTCTGTAAGCGCTGCTGGCCCTGTTGTTGCATTTCCCAGCTGTCATCGTCGCTGGGCGTATGGGGGGGGTGATTATAAAAAAGCGTGTTTGGCTCAATGGTTAGCTGGTACCAGGAGATATGCTCAGGGGATAAGTTAATGGCCTGCTGTAAATCATCCAGCCCCTGTTCCACTGTTTGCTCAGGCAGTGCGAACATCAGGTCAATATTAATGTTCTCAAAGCCTGCGCTACGCGCCACATCTATGGCTTTGTAGGCTTCAGCGGCGCTGTGGATGCGCCCAAGTGCCTGTAGTTTCTGCTCGTTAAAGCTTTGTACGCCAATGGACAGACGGTTGATACCGGCGGCAAAAAACTCATTGAATTTGCTTTGCTCAACGCTACCCGGATTGGCCTCCATGGTGATTTCCATGCCGGGCAGGCAATTGAGGTAGCTGCGTAATGTGCTTAGCAGTTCATGGATAGACTCGGCGCTGAACAGGCTGGGGGTGCCGCCACCCATAAAAACCGATATAATGCGCCGCCCCCAGATACTCGGTAGCTGAGCTTCAAGGTCTGATATTAAGGCAGCTATATACTGTTTTTCGGGCAATGCCTGTTTGCTGGTGTGTGAGTTAAAGTCACAGTAGGGGCATTTTTTGGCGCACCAGGGCAGATGGATATATAATGCAAGCGGGGGTAATGTTGTAAACTCAGGCATTAACTGATTTTACATGAATTAATAGAGGTGCCCAAACAGTAATATGAGCAATTACAGATTAATATTGCGCGTTATTTTCAGGATAATGGCTTTTGCTGGTGCTCTCGGGCTGGTGTATGTTTTTAGCCTGGGGTTTTTCCAGTCCTCTGAAAAAGCCGCGATGCATCAGTTTGATCTGTCATTGCTGGAAAATGATGCCGGGACATATTTTAGGGTAAACGATCGCGAGCTACTGGTGGTTAAATACGATAATAAATTCTCGGTGTTCTGGTCAAATGATCCTGTTTATGGCTGCAGGCTAGAATATGAGAGCCTGCTTATCCGGGCGGTTTGTATTGATATTAAATACAGTCTACAGGGATACAGCCAGGCTAAAGATCAGCAGTTGTTAAAACCCGATTATAAAATCATTAATGACAATCAGCTGGTGGTTTATTGAGCTGGCGTTGAATCATCAGCGCCATTGTTGCTTTTCATTATTGTTTATCATCAGGTAAGCAATAATGAAAATGGCGGGAATACCCAGCAGCGAAGAATATATATAAAACGTGAAATACCCATAGCTGTCCACAATAATGCCTGAGAAACCGGCAATGATTTTTGGGAAGAGGGTCATTATAGAGCTGAACAGGGCATATTGGGTTGCGGTGTAGGCTTTATTGGTTAAGCTGGATAAGTAGGCGATAAAAACCGCTGTTGCTAGCCCACCTGCCAGGCTGTCGGCGCTAATAACCAGTGCGAGCATTGCCATGCTTGCCTCCAGGGTGGCGAGCAGGGCAAACAACAGGTTGCTGGCAATCACCAGTAATGCGCCCACTAATAGCGGGCGCATAATGCCAAAGCGCATGACCGATATGCCGCCGATTGCAACACCGGCCATGGTTAGAAAAAAGCCGAAGAGTTTTGTAATACTGGCGATTTCCGATTTGCTGAACCCCAGATCAAGGTAGAACGGGTTGGCCATGACCGCCATGGTAATATCGGTTATTCGATAGGTGCCAATTAGTAGCAGGGTTATCAGTGCGTATTTTCCAGCACGGTGAAAAAATTCTGTAAAAGGGCTAATTACGGCGGCAATTAACCATTCGTTTATTTTCTGTGTAATGCCTTTTGTTTTAATCGAATCTTCAATCTGGCTAATGAGAAGTTCTTCCTGCGCCAGTGTGTCTGCCTGCACGATGTGTTGAGGCTCGCGGATAATGAGCGTTGTAATCAGGCCAATCGAGGTGAGTGTAGCCATGGCGATATAGGCGACCTGCCAGTTAATAAAATCGGCAATATAGAGCGCCCCTGCGCCTGCGGCCAGTGTGGCCAGTCGGTATCCCAGCACGTAGGTGGCGGCCATAGAGGCCTGGTATTCTTCATCCAGCGCCTCTATACGGTAGGCGTCAATTACAATATCCTGGGTGGCCGAAGAGAAGGCGACAATCAGGGCAAAAAAAGCAAACAGCGGCAGGTTCTGCCCGGGGTTTGTAAAGGCCAGTAGCAGTAGCCCACTGGCAATGCCTGTCTGAGATAATATCAGCCAGCTTCTTCGCTGGCCGAATAACGAACCGATAAAGGGCAGGGGGATGCGATCAACAATGGGGGCCCAGAGCACTTTTACCGAATACATGATGCCAATCCAGCTAAAAAAACCAATGGTGGTTCTGCTGACATCGGAATCGGCTAGCCAGGCGGAGAGTGTGGAGAAAACAAGTAAAAAGGGCAGGCCGGCTGAAAACCCCAGAAACAACATGCCGAGAACGCGGGGCTGGGTATAAACCGCAAGGGATTCTTTCCAGCTATGGTTATGGCTGTGACTGTGTTTGCGGTGGCTGTTATTTTTTGCGGGCAAGGTTATTCAAGCTCATATTCGTAGTCGATAATCAAAGGTGCATGGTCTGAAAAACGTTCATCTTTGTAAATATGTGTTTTTTTAACGGTGCCGCCCAGTTTAGGTGTCACAATCTGATAGTCAATGCGCCAGCCCGTGTTATTTGCCCAGGCCTGGCCTCGGTTGCTCCACCAGGTGTATTCATGTGGTTTTTTATTGATCGCGCGAAACGCGTCGACATAGCCTACTTCATCAAATAATTTAGTCATCCATTCGCGCTCCTGCGGCAAAAAGCCTGAGTTCTTCTGATTACTGCGCCAGTTTTTAATGTCGATCTGCTTATGTGCGATGTTCCAGTCGCCACAGATCACAAATTCTCGCCGTTTGCGCTTTAATTTATGCAGGTAAGGCATAAAGCGGTCCATAAAGTCGAATTTAACCCCCTGTCTTTCCTCTGAAGAGGAGCCCGAGTGCATATAAAGGGATATCACGCTGAGTTTTTCGAATTGCACTTCTATATAACGCCCTTCCTGGTCAATATCGTGCATACCAATGCCCACCTGTACTTTTTTGGGCTTTTGCTTACAGTAAATGGCCACACCGCTGTAGCCTTTTTTCTGCGCATCATGGTAGAAGCAGTGGTAGCCTTTCGGGTGAAAGACTTCATCTTCAAGCTGGTGCAGCTGGGCTTTGGTCTCCTGAATGCACACCACATCGGCGCGTTGCTTCTTTAACCAGTCAAAAAAGCCTTTTCGAGCCGCTGCACGGATTCCATTGGTGTTAACTGTTATAATACGCATGAGACACTTATCTTAAATTTGGTCGTGTATTTTACATGGCGCAGCCCATACAGGATAGCGATGAAAGATTATCAGAAAAACTTTATTGAACTGGCACTGCAATACGATGTGCTGAAATTCGGTGAATTCACCCTGAAATCTGGCCGAGATAGCCCTTATTTCTTTAATGCGGGCCTGTTTAACACCGGCAAGGCACTGGCTGAGATGGGGCGTTGTTATGCCCAGGCAATCGTTGATGCGGGGGTTGAGTATGATGTTCTATTCGGTCCGGCTTATAAGGGGATTCCACTGGTGGCGGTTACTGCCATGGCCTTACAGATAGATCATGGCCTGGATGTGCGCTATGCCTTTAACCGAAAAGAGGCGAAAGATCACGGTGAAGGCGGCTCTATTGTTGGCTCCAGCATAGAAGGGCAGGTGTTAATACTGGATGATGTGATTACGGCGGGCACGGCGATTCGTGAGGCGATTGATATTATTGACCAGCATGATGGTACGGCGGTGGGGGTTATGATTGCGTTGGATCGACAGGAAAAAGGTCGTGGTGAGCTGTCTGCTGTGCAGGAACTGCAGGAGGAGTACGGTGTGGATGTGTACAATATTATTGGTATGGAACACCTGATTCAGTACCTGCAAGCTCAGGGGCAGGAGGAAATGCTGGATGCCATGCAGTTTTACCGTACTGAGTATGGGATCTGAGAGACCTTTTGCCCACTCAGGTAAGTATTTCAGGGTGTGCGTAGGTTGGAGTGGTGCAGGAACCCCAACCATATCAGGTTATTTTTTCATATCTGCGTTTGTCGGTTGCAGTAATATATCCAATAGATGTATATACTTACATTGAGGGAAGCTAAAAGGCTACAGCACTGTGCTGAGTGGGCTGCCATCAAATAACCTGTAACATAGGGATTGTTAAACAATGAGCAAATTTATTCTGCTGAGTGCGATACTGCATAGCCTGTTGCTGGGATCAGCGGCTCATGCGGGCATGGCTCGGTGGGTGGATGAAAAAGGCCAGGTTCATTATAGCGATCGTGTGCCCTCAGAATACCTGCATAAAGAGCACTCTGAGCTGAATGAACAGGGGGTGGTTGTACACACAACAGGTGCATTGCCAACCAGTGAAGAGCGAAGTAAAGCAGATAAGCAGAAAGCAGTTAACCTGAAAATTGAGAGAGAGCGGATGATTGTTGCGCGCAGGCAGGAGTTGCGTGATCGGGTACTGCTGGATACGTTTACTACAGAGAGAGACCTGGAGATTGCTCGAAATGCGCGAATAGAAGCGCTGGATTCACAGATATCACTGGCTCAAACATTAATTACTAATGACCAGAAAAAACTCGAAGGCATCAAAAAACGGATTAAGCAAATCAGGGATTCCACGCGTGAGCCGCCTGCGAATTTACTCAAAAGCGAAACCTCGGTTAGCCGCCAGTTAGTCAATAACCTGACCTATATTGATGATAAAAACCGCGAACGTGCTGAAATTTTTCGTATCTTTGAAGAGGATGTTCAGCGGTTTCGTGAGCTGAAAAAAACAAGGCTTGATGCACGGAAAAAGTGAGTTAAAAAATATATTCATTGTGTGAGTAGTGGGCTGTTAAATGACTCTTGCATTCATGATATAAGCGTATCCTGCACAAACACGCTCGCATGCTCCTGTACCCTCTATATAAGTGCATCCCTGCACAAACACGTTCATATGCTCCTGCATTCACGATATAAGTACATCCCTGTACAAAACTAAAAAAACTTGCAATATTTGACAATGTTCAATACGCTAAAACACTTGCCGCACTATTGCGCGGTCAACAGATTTTTCCAGAATTAATTCAGGAAAATATGCTCCAGGGGCAGGTGGTAGATGAAAAAACGTCTTGAATATAACGATGATAAATCGAGTAAATTCTGGGAAATTGTAACAGAGGGTGATACATATACTGTTTGTTATGGCCGTATCGGTACGGCTGGCCAGCAGAAAAGTAAAAGCTTTGCCGATGCCGACAAAGCACTCATTGCGGCAGAAAAGCTCATTGCACAAAAGAAAAAAAAAGGCTACCAGGGTGTAGATGGGAAAGGGGGGGCTTCGAGCGAAAAAACGAGTAGTTCCAGTCCCGCTGTCAACTCAGGCACAAAAAAAACGCCGAAGCCTACAGATACAGAAAATAAAAAAATTATTAAGGATATGCAGCAGCAGTTTAAAAAAGCAGGCGCTAAGGGGCTGGATGCTGTACTGGATCAGCATTCAAAAACGTCGGCTCAGGTTGAGCAGTTTATAGCGTGTCTTTTTGCGGCTTTCACATGGATTGAAGAGAGCTGGTCGCCTTCCTGGATTGATAAGATAGGTGGAAAACGTATCTCGGGTTACCCCGTTGACACTTTGCAGGCTGCTCTGGCGGAACTTGAAGCACTGGATCAGGCCGCCTTTGTGCGTATGGCAACACTCGCGCTGCCTTATGTTGTTACCGAGGGTGAGGCAATGGATCACACGGAAGATTTTGAACGCTGGGAAGCTTTTCGCGATGCAGTTAATGAGCTGGAACCGCATCTGAGAAAACTTCAGGGTACATTGGCGAAAGATATGATGTTGGCCGTCGAGCTACAGATGGAGTTGATTGGGCGCTCTACGATGCTTGATGATCCGCTTGCAGTGCATATGGCACTGGTGGAGTCGGGGATAGACGAGTCTCAGAAAAACATCCTGCTATCTCAGCTTATAGCTTTTGCCAGTGATGGACGAATTTCCTTTGCCCTGAATTATGATGGACTGAGTGAACAGAGCGTTGCTGAATATATTAAAAAAGCACATAAAATGTTGCCTGGGAATGGCCTGGTTCATCTCTTTGAGTTAATGGCGATGAGTGAAGAGAGTGCCTTTCAACATGGTCGGGCAGTGGGTAATGATGAGGTGGTGTACTGGCCAGCTATCAATCGAAGAAAAAATGATCAGTGCCATATTGTTATGCATAGAAAGGGTAAAGCAAAAATTCTGGGTACCTTCGATAAAATTCCAAAAATTCTGGCGCTTGCAGGTGATGCTCTGTATTTTTCTCAACCAGATCAGCTGGGACGTTATATCAATGGTAAATGGAGTATCGCCAGAAAAGTAACAGGTGGTATACAGGATATAAAATTTTGTGCAGGCCGGCTTTACGTTGTTGATGAAAAACCGGCGTTGCATGTTCTCGATAAGGGCGAGTGGGTAGAGTATGAGCTGCCAGGCTCTCCCGGTTTTTGCTCGGTTGCGATCGATAAGGAAGGCGTAGTGTGGGTTGCAGGAACTGCAGGGCGTGTGCTGCGTTGGCAAGACGATAGCTGGGAGGAGGTGATTCCGGCAGATAAGGCGCATAAAAATTATAGATTAATGGCGACGATGGATGACCTTTATCTACACTGTACTAGTGGTGTTTATAAATGGAGCGGCAAAGCCTGGCAGCGTATGTTTAAAGACAAACCGATTGGTATTGAGTTCTGTCGGGACAGGCTTTACGTGGCAACGAGGGAAAGTAATCGTTTAGTGCAGCTTAAAGGGAAAAAAGTTGAGGCGGATTTCCCTGTTGATACGACCTGGTTAGGCTGTGCCGGGGAGCGTATCTGTGCGCCATCAGATTACGGGCAGTTAATCTATGATGGCAATAGCTGGGCGCTATATGATATTGCAGCGAAGGTCAGGCCGGTACATGTGAAACTGTAGGGCCTGAAAAACCTGCTACAGAAAATCAAAGTCATAACTGATCATCTCACTGCCAGGGTCTTTTATTTCCAGGCTGATATTGACGGGTATATCGGGTTGCATCTGAGATATTTGCTCCACGGGAATGCCAAGGTATTCCTGCGCAGAAAAACGTCGAGCGGCAATCACCTCGCCTCGCACATTGTTAAAACGCAGCTCGATAATGGGGTAGCGCTGAGCGAATTCGGCCTGGTTTATAATGCTGGCACTGACCATCAGTGCGCTTTCTGTATTTGGGTGGGTAAATATATTTTTATTGCTCAGAAAAATAAGCGTGCTGTCTTCTGGCTGGGGTAGCGTACAACCGATAAGTTCGCAGCCTGTCTGGAACCAGGGGCGTAGTGAGGCATTTTTTATCAGGCTCTCGTGGTTGTAATACGCATATTGCAGCAGACCGGCGATAATACCGGCAAGAATAAACAATGCCAGTAGCGCTGTTTTGATAAGGCTCGTGTGTGTTTTTGCTTTTCGATCCTCAGCGCGTAGCTCGGGCGGAATCACATCGGCAACCGTGTGAGTGCCTTCATTTTCCTCAGACCCCAGGTTTAAGCCCAGCTCTGAGCCCATGGCCAGGTTAAGTGGAGCACTAGTATCAGCAGCAGGGCGAGAGGGTTCTCCTACTTCCTGTTCATGTAGTTGCTGTTCATTCTGTTCATGCTCATTCTGTTTTGGGGCTTCTTCCAGCGGCGCTACGCTATCAACTTCCGGGTACTGAATCAGGCTTAAGGGGTCTTCGGCGGTAAAAACGGCCAGGCAATGACCGCAGCGAACCTGGCAGTCTGCCTGGCTTAATTCGCTTGTCTTAACGTGAAACACAGTATGGCAATGAGGGCATTCTGTTTGCATTTCATTTATCCTGAGAATTTGCGTCGGTTATTTTGACGATCTGTTTTTTCCATGCTCAGGATAATAAACCAAAGCAGAGGCGCTGGCAAAGTGTCCGGCTGGTTTTTTCAGGTGTTTTGTTTTTTTCGGCAGATTTTTTCAGGGCAATTTTTTCCGCCCAGTGACACGTATCCAGTCGCCTTTTTGTGCCACAGGCTGAAGCTCAAACCAGGGGCTGTAGGCTGCAATAATTACCTCTGCCTGTGTATCCAGTATGCCCGATAAAACAATATCGCCACCGGGTTTGCAATAACTGGCGAGTTGCTCAGCCAGTTCAGTGAGTGGGCCTGCAAGAATATTGGCCAGTACAAGGTCATAGCTTTGTTGGGTTTTCTCATGCGCCCTGTTTTCTGGCAGGTACAGTGCCAGCTGGTGGCTTACCTGGTTTGCTTCGGCGTTATCTCTGCTGGAAATAATGGCCTGTGGGTCGATATCAGTGCCATCACAGTGTGCACCACCCAGCAGCAGGGCGGCGATGGCAAGTACACCCGAGCCACAGCCAAAATCAAGCACCTGTTTGTTGCTTATATCCGCCGCATCAAGCCACTCAAGACACAGTGCGGTGGTTGGATGGGTGCCGGTGCCAAAGGCCAGCCCAGGATCAAGCATTAAATTAACCGCCTGTGGTTGCGGGGGTGGCAGGTGTTTGGGGCAAACCCAGAGACGTGAGCCAAACTGCATGGGTTTGTAGTCGTCCATCCAGGCGCGTATCCAGTTCTTGTCTTGCAGTACTTCTATCTTTGGCTCTTCGTAGATTAATGTGCTTTGTTCGCCGAGTTGTGAGGTGATTTGCTGTGTGAGTGCATCGGTATTAATGTCTGCGTCAAACAGGCCGGTGAGAATAATATTCTCCCATAGTGGCGTTTCCCCCGGTAAGGGTTCTAATACGGGTTTATCCTCGGCATCCCGGTAGGTGACCGAGAGTGCGCCTGCATCGAGTAAGGCCTGCTCGGCTTTATCACTGTGAATTTTGTCGGTTTGCAGTGTTAATTGAATCCAGGGCATTTGAACCTATATTAATCAGTTGACCGCGTGAAAGTACGCTAAGCCCATGAGAAGATTGAATATTTCCATGGGCTACAACTCCACGCTTTCTTGTATCCTGCAACCGCGATATTAGTGCGTCCAACCGATTAAGGGAGGAAAATTAAATAACGTTACAATGACGACTGAAATAGATAGAAAGGAAAGAATGCCCACTATTGAGAAGTCGCCGTAAATACATCCCTGTAGGCTCGGCATCCGCATCCGTATCCGCATTCCTGGGGCTGGCGCTCCTCAATAGCGGGCATCCTTTTCCGTGGACCTGTTAGCCCGTTTATACGGCCAGCATTTATACGGCCCGCATTTTTCGGGAAATTCTATGCTGAATCGTGTGAGTCGTTACAATAAATATTCTGCGCTACTTATAAAAGTTATTCTATTCTCGTCCCTAATTTAGGTTGAAAGAAGTCGCTAGTCAGTGGTGATCTGATTGTTGGCTAATATTGATCACGGCCCATCTTCCCCCTGTGTGACGCCACACAGGGGGAAGATGGGCCGTGATCTCAGGAGATGCCCAGTTTCTTTTCCAGATAGTGGATGTTCGCACCGCCGGCCTGAAAATTGCCATCTTGCATAATGTCTATTTGCAGCTGCGTATTGGTGTTAATGCCATCAATCACCATTTCTGAGAGTGCGCCCTGCATGCGTGCAATCGCCACATCGCGGGTGTCGCCATGGCAAATGAGCTTGCCAATCATTGAGTCATAATGGGGCGGTACGTTATAACCGGCATAAATATGCGATTCAACGCGCACCCCTGGCCCACCCGGCGGGTGATAGCGGGTAATCAGGCCCGGTGAGGGGATAAATGTTTTGTGGTGTTCGGCATTAATACGGCACTCAATGGCGTGGCCCTGTATTTTAATGTCTTCCTGTTGCAGGCGCAGGGGTTTACCGGAGGCAATGTAGAGCTGCTCTTTTACAATGTCTACGCCGGTAATCATTTCGGTAACCGGGTGCTCAACCTGCACGCGCGTATTCATCTCAATGAAATAAAATTCGTCATTCTCATAGAGAAACTCAAAGGTACCGGCACCACGATAATTAATTTCATTGCAGGCATTAACACACACTGCGCCAATTTTATCGCGTTGCGCCTGAGTGATGCCGGGGGCTGGGGCCTCTTCAACTACTTTCTGGTTGCGTCGCTGCATTGAGCAGTCGCGCTCGCCCAGGTGTATGGCATTGCCCTGGCCATCGGAAAGCACCTGAATTTCTACGTGGCGTGGATGCTCAAGGTACTTTTCCATGTAGACCGTGTCGTTACCAAAGGCGGCACCGGCCTCGGCTTTGGTGAGCCCAATGGAGCTAATCAGTGCGCTTTCGGTGTGTACTACGCGCATACCCCGTCCACCGCCCCCGCCTGAGGCTTTAATGATAATGGGGTAGCCAATGTCTTTTGCAATGCGCAGATTTGTTTCCGGGTCTTCTCCCAGCTCACCATCTGATCCGGGCACACAGGGCACCCCGGACTTGTGCATCGCTTCAATGGCGGCCACCTTATCACCCATTATACGAATGGAGTCTGGGCGTGGGCCGATAAAGATAAAACCGCTGTCTTCAACGCGTTCTGCAAAATCAGCATTCTCCGAGAGAAAGCCATATCCTGGGTGTATCGCCATGGCATCGGTCACTTCAGCGGCGCTGATAATGGCGGGTATATTCAGGTAGCTCTGTAAGGAAGGGGCCGGGCCAATACACACGGACTCATCTGCCAGGCGAACATGTTTTAAATCACGGTCGGCTTCAGAGTGTATGGCGACCGTTTTTATGCCCATTTCACGACAGGCACGCAGAATACGCAGGGCGATTTCACCGCGATTAGCTATTACTACTTTTTCAATCATGATAATGGGCTATTCAATAATAAAGAGTGGCTGGCCAAATTCAACGGGCTGGCCGTCATCAACCAGAATGGCTTTAACGATGCCAGATTCATCGGCTTCAATCTGGTTCAAAATTTTCATCGCTTCAATAATACACAGTGTGTCGCCTTTTGAAACGCGCTGTCCAATATCGGTAAATACCGGCGCACCCGGTGAGGCTGAGCGATAAAACGTACCGACCATGGGTGAGGTTATCTTATGGCCGGATATTTCGGCTTCGCCTGGCACCACCTCTGGCGCGGTATCTGGTGTGGGTGGCGGCGCAGGCGCTACTGCAGGTGAGGCTACAAACTGCTGTGGGACAGCGCCCTGGGCTACAATGCCGGGGTGTTGGCGAGAAATGCGAACAGATTCCTCGCCTTCCCTGATTTCGATCTCTGCAATACCGGACTCATCCAGTAGCTCAATCAGTTTTTTGATTTTGCGGATATCCATGAGGGTGATACGCCTTATGTTAGTTGTTCGTGTGCTGCCATCAGGGCAAGTTGGTAGCCCTGTGCGCCGAGGCCTGAAATTACGCCCAGCGCAATGTCAGAAAAATAGGAGTGTTTGCGAAATTCCTCACGGGCATGCACATTGGACAGGTGCAACTCAATGAAGGGAATTTGTACACCGCTTAATGCATCCCGCAATGCCACACTGGTGTGTGTGAATGCCGCCGGATTAATGATTATGAACTGAGTGCCATCTGTTTGTGCAGCATGAACCCGTTCAATTAGCTGGTATTCCTGGTTGCTTTGCAGGTGAGTCAGGCGGTGGCCCAGTGTTTTTGCCAGGGCGGTCATCTCTTTGATAATGTCTTCAAGTGTCTGGCTACCATAGTATTGCGGCTCGCGGGTGCCGAGCAGATTTAAATTAGGGCCATTAAGAACAAGAATTTGAGCCATGAAGGATGCTTTGTAGTACCGCAGAAATTAACCAGTGCGGATTGTCCTATTAATTGACGATGATGTCTACAAAATTTAACTCAATCCCCGCTAAATCGCTGGAGATCGAGACATTCTTTATAGCATACTATGAACCCGGTCACATAGCGCTCAGTGTTTTATTTTACCAATAGCATGGGCTTAATGATACCTTCTACCTGGTCTTTGGAGAGTTCGCCAATATGTGTCTGGGTAATGATGCCGTCGCGGCCAACAAACACGGAGTATGGCAGGGCTCCAATATCGTTACCGTAGTCGCGCGAGAGTTTCAGGCCGGCATGATCAGCTGGCAGGAGCGGGTATTTTACGCCCATAGCATCGGCGAAATCACGTACGGAGTCTTCATTATCCAGGGCGATGCCGATCACCTGGAAGCCCTGTTTGGCATACTGCTCCTGTAACTGGATAAAAGCGGGCATTTCTTTTTTGCAGGGAGGGCACCAGGTGGCCCAGAAATTCACCAGCACAACCTGGCCGTTCCACTCATCTATATTACGCATCTCGCCCTTAATGTCTTTTAGCTGAAAGGCTGGGCGCTGAGTGCCCACTACGTCTATTTTGACATTTTTGGAGAGCGTCGGCGCTATTACTGGGAGCTTAGTATCTTGCATTAAGCGCTGTAGACCAAAACCGGCACCGCCTGCAATAGCGAGCAGGAGTAAAATCAGGGCGATATTTTTCATAATATTTTTAAACTACCAGATATATTACAGTGAGGTATTGCACTCTGGGTGAATGGTGATTAGTCTGTGCGTTTATGTGCCAGACCTGCTTCATGTGTGTTTACTACGGGTACATATGGAAAAGGCGCCCCATTCATTTAAACGTGTCGTAAAACCATCGCTCCAGGCTCGGTATCCCTGCGGCTGATGATTTTGAATAATGAGTATCCTTATATCCTGTCGACTTATTTTAATGCCCGCTTTACATGCCGGCTGAATTTTTCAGCCGGCATGTATCCTACCACACGATAGCGCTTGAGTTCTTCACTTTGCTGATTGTAAAACATAATAGACGGTGGCCCAATTATTTTGAAATGTTTATAGAGCGCCTTATCCTGCTCGTCGTTTGCAGTGACATCGGCCTGTAATAAAACGGTATCGGCTAATGCCGCTTTTACTGTGGGGTCTTCAAAGGTGAGGGCTTCCATTTCTTTGCACGAGACACACCAGTCGGCGTAAAAATCGAGCATCACATTTTTGTTTTGTGCTTTAGCCTGCGCAAGGGCTGCATTTAAGCCGTCCACGCCTTTAATCTGTTTAAATTGCAGGTGGCTTTGTTGCTGTGTCTGACCGGTGCTACTCACAATGCCCTGCAGTGGCGCTAACAGGCTGGCACCGCCTGAGGCTGCACCCAGTATCAGGATAACACCGTAAATAAACAGGATAAGGCCCCAGCCCTTCCAGAAGCGAGACCAGCCGGAGGCATCTGCTTTCAAAGTGTCCAGTGCCCGCATATAAATGGCAGAGATAATCAGTAGTGCCGCGCTGAGTAGCATCACCACCTCATCGGCTACAATGCTGCGAATCATCCAGATGGCCACAGCCAGCAGGGAGATACCAAACACGGCCTTAACCGCATCCATCCAGGCGCCGGCTCTGGGCAGTAATTTCCCCGCAGAGGTGCCAATTAAGATCAGCGGTGCGCCCATGCCCAGACTCAGAGAAAACAGTGCAATACCGCCGAACACCGGATCGCCTGTCTGTGAAATAAATAGCAGTACACCAAACATGGGTGCGGCTACACAGGGGCCGACAATGATGGCGGATAAAAATCCCATAATAAGCGCGCCGCCGAGCGAGCCGCTTTTCTGGCGGTTGCTTACACTGGTGAGTCGGTTTTGAATAAAGCCTGGCATCTGTAGTTCGTAGAAGCCAAACATGGCCAGCGAAAGTAGCACAAATACACCGGCAAAGCTGGCTAAAACCCAGGGGGTTTGCAGCATGACGGCCAGGCTTTCACCGGTTAGTGCAGCGCCGACACCCGCAGCGGTATTGATGGAGGCCATGCCCAGTACGTAGGCCACGGAGA
>UOFJ01000698.1_pt1 | contig 15233 bp, 10 predicted proteins | sample 1988251 | NCBI WGS metagenome assembly UOFJ01 (sample SAMEA4712194, study PRJEB27164) | hydrothermal vent metagenome | biome: marine basaltic hydrothermal vent biome; feature: marine hydrothermal vent; material: mineral | place: Pacific Ocean | collected 2011-06-14/2011-07-23 | depth 1689 m
CGTTGATATCTTTAACATAAATAACCGCAGGGGAATTGTCCATTACGGCCTGCATATCGCGCTTGTTTTTATTAGCGGCCTGGCGTAGTTGATATTGCTCGCTTACATTATTAAAAACTAAAACCATACCGAGAATTTCGTTATCCTTGTTGCGAATAGGCGATGCAGAACTGGTAATTTGAAATTCGGTGTTATCTTTTGAAATGAGTGTGGTGTGGTTGCTTAGGTATATTGTCTCGCCCTGCGTTAGTACTTTGGCCAGTGGGTTTTTAATTTTTTCCCGCGTTGTGATATTCATAACCGGGAATATGTCCTTAATTGAAGCGCCCCGTGCATTGGCCAGTGTCCAGCCAGTGAGGCTCTCAGCAACCGGATTCATGCGTGTTATAAGGCCATTGGCATCAGTAGCAATAACCGCGTCAATGATACTGTCCAGTGTTAAAGACAAGTTTTGTTCTCGCTCGCGAATGGCGTGAACCATATTGTTAAATGTATTAGACATCTCGACAATTTCGCGGGTGCCATATATATTGGCGCTTGCGGGGTAATCGCCGCGTTGTCCCTGCTCCATTAGCCGGGAGAGCTTCTCGAGCGGGCGAGTCAGGTTGCGCAGTGCCAGATACATTAAAAACAACAGGGCAAATCCCACTATGCCGGACATCATTAAGTTACGCATAAATATGTGGCGTCGGCTGTCTTTAATACCTTTTTTGCTGAGGGCTAAATTGATATAGCCAATGGCTCTGGTTGTTAGCGCATCTGTGTTGTTTGCCTGGTGCTCAGGTGTATGTCGGGTGGAGACCAGGGCGGTAAAGTACCAGCTGTCGGGTGTTTCAATTACATTAAACGGTTCTTTGAGCGTGACGCTGGGGAATACGTGGTATATGTGGTCGAATTCCTGGTGCTCAATTAAGGCGATGTGTGAAGTGTGGATAATACTGATTTTTGTGATCTGTTCCATCTTGAGCAAGGTATCGAGCATGACTTCAGCGCTTGATGGCATGTCATCTATCAGTGGTTTTAAGCTGCTCTGGGCCAGATTCCGGGTTAACTGGATGCCCTGTTGATAAAGCCCGCTTTTCATTTCATCAAATGCCACAAGCGAGCTAATAAGGGCAACTAAAAGCGTCAGGATAAAAATAGCGGTTAACAGGATGCCCAGTATCAGGTGCCTGAAACTGTATTTATTAAGCTGAAAATAGGCCATTACCTGTAGCGTTCCATTTTAGAATGACTTTTCAGTTCAGGTGCAGTGAGCTGCTGAAATATCGTACAGAGGTAGTGCACTGGAAAATGGCATAAAAAAACACCCCGGAGGTGGCGTTCAGGGCGTAGTGTATTCATCGAATGTGTAACCTGTAACATCTGATAATATTCAATACTCTCAAGCACTGAGCGCACTATTACGTGGTCAGTGATTTTTCAGGATAGTCATCTTATTTGTCATTTTTGTGACATATTAGAGAATAGTGTGTGGCATTACCGTGACTTCTAACACATAACAGGGGTGATTGTGCAATATACGCTTAATTAAAGTTTTTAGTCTTAGGTCTTTAGTCCTGAGGCCTGCATTTTTCAGGTTGTTCTCCAGGTTGTTCTTCAAGGGTTTTAAAAGTAGATGAATTACAGGTGGCTGTCGTCGACCTCCAGGCTAAGCTTGTAGCCGGCAAATTTACGCATATTTAGCACGCCCGTATCCAGTATCAGATACTGGCCTTTAATGCCATTTAGTTTGCCGGTGACTACAGGTGTTTTGTCAAAATTAAAGGATTTAACTTTTACGGGGTATTCATTCACCGGGAAATTAATCTCAACAGGACGTTCATTTTCAAGGTATTCGATGGCATTATCGCCGAGGCTGCTGGATACCTCATCAATAGATGATTTGCACAGCTCGTAGAGTTCGGCGCGCCGACTAAGCATATCAATATTTTCAGCCTTTCCCTTGAGCATTTTCTGCCAGCTGGTTTTATCGGCCACATGGTTTTTGAATATCACCTCCAGTTGGCCTGAGGTCAGGCGATCTTTTACCTTAAAGAAGGGGATGGCCTGGCTGGCACCCTGGTCAATCCAGCGAGTGGGGATCTGGGTGCCCCGGGTAATGCCTACTTTTAGCCCTGAGGAGTTGGCCAGGTAGACATAATGAGGTTGTAAGCAAAAGGCCTCACCCCATTCAGGCTCCCGGCAGGTGCCTTGCGCATAATGGCATTTTTCGGGCTTAATAATACAGATATCGCATTGTGCCAGAGATTGAAAGCAGGGGTAGCAAAAGCCCTGATTAAAGCTTTTCTTCGTTTTACGCCCACAGTGTTTGCAATTGATCGTATCCTGGAAGCTGAATTGAAGCGCGTGGCCAAGTAAGGCATTCATATCCACCTTCTCATCCCCCATGGGCAGATGATACTGGACGGTATCGCTGAGCTGGCTGAGCATTTTCTGTATATTGCCGCTGTATTTCATGGGAATTTTGCCTGAATCTTGCCTGGAGTCGTGTTAAACGCGGTATTATACCAGTGTAATGGCTAATAAAATTAGCTTTCTTTTTACACGAGCCTGATCCTGACAGGAGAAAAAATATGTCTGATGAGACAGATGAAGCCATTTACCCCATTGCTAACTGGGATATTGGGCCAATAGAGGCGCATAAGCTGGTGGTGTTTCGCCCGCATTTTATTTCCTCCCCCGAGCAGACAACAGAAGATGCGCAGATTAGTCGCTATTATGCAATGACGATAGAGCAGGCAAAAGAGCTCCGATTGGCACTGGTAAGTGCGATAGCCGTGCTGGAGCGATGAAGTGAGTGGGCTGCATCCCGTTTTCAGTTCGATCCCGTGTAGCCTGTATGGTGCTCAGCGCAATATGGGCTCGTCTTGATGCGCCAATGGTTACGTTGGGTGTCTGGTTAGCATATTTCTGGTTAGCATGTTGTTTCGCAGGAAAACAGATAAAAAATATGGGGCGATTATGAGAAGTGACGAATAAAGCCAGGATATTAGACGATAGTAAATTCAGGCGAAAAGTGGTATAAAAGTTAAATCGTGCGGTTAAGACGCAAGGGCATGGAGGGGGTAGGAAGCCTCCTGATGAGCATATAAAATACAGATGAGTTAATAATGACATTTTCGAAAATATTTCTTAAAAATCCTCCCCTGTACATACTGGAAGGAGAGGTGAAAGGTCTGAAAAAAAAAGCGACAAAACATGTAGATGGGCATAGGGAGTCGCTACATCAATCTACAGAATTTAAATTAAACGAGATTTTTATACAGGATAGTAGTGGTACTTATACCTCTTATGTGCCAGATATTGGCGAAGGGGATACATTGTTAATTGCTTATGAAAAAATAGAAGAAAAGCACTCAATGCTAGCCTACCATAATATTACTCGTGACTGTTATAGCGACAGTTATCGTACAGTTTCAAAAATATTATCAACGCTCGCACTAGTCTCGGGTATTCTGGTGTATTTATTTTCAATTATGGCATTTATATTCGGTCTTATTGATTTTTTTTCAGGAGTTTTAACGGTTCAATATTTTCTTGCGGGAGTAGTGGTTTTCTATATTGGCAAGGCTATTTTTGCTTCAGGGTTGTCTGCCTGGAAGCATTGTATACAAACAGAAAAAGCAGGTAAGCTTGTTAGGATAACGCAACCAGGCTCAATGCCAGTAAATTAAGCAATAACGCTTTGAAAAATCAATAATCATGATGGTCTCATTAATTTAAAATCTGCTGTTAGACACGCAGTTATGGTGCGTCACCATCGGGGACAGACCGGTGCTGTTCCGCTCTGTTCCCTTTATTGATACCGCGGTAATTAAAAGTGTCATGAGCTGAAGCAGCTTTTATAATAATGGGCAAAAAATAAGAAATTCCATATATCCTGAACTGGTTGTGCTCTGATGGGTTTCTGGCCAGAAACCCATCAGCCAGAAACATTGTTATTATTCAGGGCTATTTCGTATGGAATGTGAACTTAAAGGGTAATAAAGAATTCCCGGCCTTATCCCTAAAAAATGAATGTTTATTATTTGAGGTCTCAAGCAGAGATTAATCGCTGCTTGAGATTTCAAATAAAAAATTCTTATGATTTTTTTTAGTGGTAATTTTCCATTCTCTCACATAAACCGGTCTTTCCCCAGTTACACCGGGTAAGGAGGCATCAGTCATAACGTTAAGCCTGTTGGGGTTTCTTGTATCAATATCTATTTTTACGATAGTGCCCGCATTAAAGCTAAATTCGATAATGTCTTTTCCGTCTGGAAACAAATCTGAGTAAACCCGAATAATGCTTTTCTTCGGATGGCCATTGTCGCCGTGCCAGCCGTGGCGCACAAAACCTGTATAGTAAACACCAAAGCTAAGTGAAGGAGCTGATTTGTCGAAGGTAGGGGATGAGGATGGAAGTGCTCTGTCGCCTGAATAAATATATCTAAGGCACATAACAGGTCGCTTTGATTCGGGGTATAGATTGTCGCTAATAAGCGTGGTTTCAAGTGTATCAAAATTTACCGACCATAATTTAGGAGAACGAAAAAATGGTTTTTCCCTGTCTGCAATCATCATAAAATAACCCTGTTCCATCTTATAAACGCTATCTATTGACGCCGCATCGGGGTTAGTTAATGTGCCATGTTTTTCGCCGAGCTTATTTTTATTAATGTAGAATATTTCATTTTTAGCAATGGGGTTAGTTAATGTACTATTTTGTTCACTGTATTTATTTCCAATTTTGTATAAATAATAACCCTGGCCAATTAAAATATTTTTAAGCGTTTTTTTATTTTTCTTTATACCCGATATTTTTTTAACACTTTGTATGGGGCCTTTTTCTCCGTCCAGAAAAAATTTAACGGGTTCGGCGCTTCCGTCATAGTTAACGATATAATTTTCTGCCTTACAGCTGGATAAGTATTCGGTGTATTCAATGTATTGTCTTTTGTTTCCATATATTTCATAGTCTAAATGTTTATTAATTTTATCTAAAAAATCAGTGGTTTCTTTTACCTGAATGCTATCGTCAAGTACTGTAAACTCCGGTAATTTTTTTGTTAGATAAATATTAATTTTGCTGATGTATGTAAAATATAGCGCGATAGAAATAATACTGGTTATTGTTAAAATAATAAAAAATAATTTCAAAATGATCTCCATGATCCAGGGTTTTTTGTTCGTAAAAAAAAGATTAAAAAAATTGGCACTGTTTTTATCTGTCTGGTGCTGTTTATGTTTTTTATCTGCAGGGTGTATACTTGAGGAGTTGCCTGAAATTTTTGTCGGATATACCCGTTTCTGTTAAATATTACCCATTTGTGCCAATTATATGGTCAATTATACGGCTAAATATGCCGATGGGAAATACATGTGATATCATATTTTTTATCCAGTTTACAATTGTACATTATTATTCAGTGATAAGTCCAGTTGTCAGGCCGTTAGTGAAGGCTTTGTACCCTGCGTGTTCCCTGCGCCCCGGTAGTATGTTATGCAATCCGTGCTTTTTACGGCTATATAGGCTGTTTTTTTTTGGGGATTTATGCCAGGCCATTTTATAGCCTGACCATTAGCGTCTGGTGCTGGCTCCGCTTTCCCCTGCAGTGATGAAGTCTGCTTTGCTACAGACGGGCACAGAGAAAAATTTGCTGTGTGTTGTAGAAGGTGTAATAATAGGCTCTCTACCAACTCATTAACGCCCTGTATTTATTAGCCCCTTATGTTTATTTTAAACGATATTGAAAGCCTGCCTGATGATCTGCAAAATCTGCCCGATAATACGCAGCATAAACTCACTTTTAAACTCAGGTTTACGGTAATAGGCGTGCCCGATAGTTTTACAGGCATTATTTATGCGGATGTAGAAGACGAATTACAGCTGCAGCATTTTAATAACCCTAAAGGAAATAAACGCAAAGTGATTACGCTTAAAAATAAGCTGGTTGCAGGTGGTTTTGAAAAAATAAAACAAACGCTCTTCTCTATGGTTCGAGGTGAAAATGTGAGCTTTCCGCAGCAAATAGAAACGCTTAAAAGACGCGTCTCAGGTACGCCCAGAAAATAAAATTAATAGCGCAGTGAGATGCCCTGTATTCAGGGAGTAGTATTTTATGAGTTTTTATATTGTAACGACTTAGGGACGAAAATTAAATAACGTTACAATGACTACTGAAATAGATAGAAAGGAAAGGATGGCCACTATTGAGAAGTCGCCGTAAATACCTCCCTGTAGGCTCGGCATCCGCATCCGTATCCGCATTCCTGGGGCTGGTGCTCCTCAATAGCGGGCATCCTTTCCCGTGGACCTGTTAGCTCGTTTATACGGCCAGCATTTATACGGCCAGCATTTATACGGCCAGCATTTTTCGGGAAAATTTATGCTGAATCGTGTGAGTAGTTACAATAAATATTCTGCGCTATTTATAAAAGTTATTCTATTCTCGTCCCTTAGTCATGACACATGTGATTTTTCATGTGATTCAATTAAAAGATGGTGAAATTTCAGGGGACGTTATGACTATCCAGATGCGTCTTCAAGATTGATCCTGACCGACTGTGGTGGTAGCAACAGCTAGCAGATACGATTGGTATAGAAATATGCATTGCTCATTACCCTCCATATACGTCGAAATGAAATTCGATTGAACATCGATTATTTTCGCATATTATACGAATATTATCAGGCGTCATTTTAAAAAGTGTAGAAACAGTAAAGCAACTTATCGAAACAACTACAACTAAATCTGGCTTGATAGTTAAATGTAATATTATTAAAAAAATATATGAAATCGGAAAAAATAAGTAGAGAAAAAAAAGAAAAATTAGCTACTATTCACGATGATTATTTAGGTCATTTGAATTACCGACCTTAAGTTACTCATCTGGTTTTGTGCAGGAATGCACGTTCACGTTTTTTTATATCCCTGTAACGATTAATTTTTTTTATTACACCCTATATTTATAAACAAGGTGCTCCCAGAAGCCGCACGCCAGGGCGCTCAGCTGATTTTTTTAGGGGGATGCGGGATTTTTATTTAACCATTTTTCAATATCACGGGTATTAAGTGGTTTGCTGAAATAGTATCCCTGAATTATATAACCGCCCGATTTTTCAACCTCAGTTAACTCCTCTATGGTTTCAATTCCCTCAATTACGGTGGATATATTTAGTTTTTTGGTCAAATACATAATTGAATCAAGCATTGCCTGTTTTTTAGGATGAAGGTGAATATTAGTAATAAAGCTGCGGTCAACTTTCAATACGTCAATGGGTAGCTTGTCAAGGTAGCTTAATGATGAGTAACCTGTTCCAAAATCATCCAGTGCTATGGAGCAGCCCAGGTTCTTAAGGCCCTGCAATGTATTGTGTGATTGTTCAAAATCATTTATAAAGAGCGACTCAGTAACCTCAAATTCAAGTAATTCAGGCGCTACGTTATTATTTTTAATTTCGGCTTCTATTGATTTTATAAGCCCGCCGAAAACACATTGCACCGGAGATAAATTAATGGATACGGCCCGTCCACAGAACAGATTGTTATTGATCTGTTTAATGACTTCCTGAATGATCCAGTTGCCGACTGCAATAATCAGGCCGGTAGATTCAAGCACTGGAATAAATTTAAAGGGAGTAATGAAGCCAAGTTCAGGGTTTTTCCAGCGTAAAAGCGCCTCAAATCCAGTTGTTTCTCTGGTTTTGGAATTAACTTTTGGCTGATATACCAGATTGAATTCATTGTTTTCCAGAGCATGGTGTAGTTTTTCTTCCATTTCCAGCAGCTCTAGTACAGATTTTGACATAGACTCAGTAAAAAACTCATATCCCGAATTATTAGATTTTGCCCTAGACACTGCAGTATTAGCATTTAATATCAGCTCTGAATGAGACGTACCATTGCCAGGATAAATAGAGATACCAATACTGCTGCTAATTTTTATTTCATGTTTATGGATAAGAAATGTTTTTGCCATTTCACGGTTGATTTTCTGAGCAAGAGCGGCAATATCGTGGTTGCTATCTATTTTTCCTGCAAGAATCACAAATTCATCACCGCTGTTACGACAAATCGTGTCTTCTTCTCGAAGCATTTCAGTCAGTCTTCTGGCAATTTTTTTAAGCAGTTCATCCCCCGTATTCTGGCCGAATCGATCATTGACTGATTTAAATCGATTTATATTGAGAAACATGATAACGATATTGCTGTTTGAGCGATGAGCTGCGGCAATGCTGTTCTCTACCCGGTCATGCAATAGTACCCTGTTGGGCAGGTCCGTTAATGTGTCGTGATGAGCGAGATAGCTCATCTCTTTTTCATGGTTTATGGTTTCAGATACATCCTTTCCTGTTCCAATAAAGTGAGTAATATGACCATTTTTATCTTTGATAGGGGATATTGTCTTGTCTTCGTAAAAATTATAGCCGGTTTTATGTCGGTTGGTAAATATAGCATGGAATGATTTTCCTGCTAATAAAGCACTCCACATATCGTGATAGAATTTATTGTCATGATGACCTGATTTCACTATGCTGCTTTTTTTTCCAATAAGCTCGTTCCGACTAAACCCCGTGGTTTTTATAAAAGCATCATTTATATACTCTATTGTGCCGTTCTTATCTGTAATAATTGTATTGTCAGCGGCCTGTTCGATAGCGCTAAAGAATTTTTTAAATTCTTCTGTTCGATGAGTTACTATTTTCTCAAGTGACTTGTTGATACGGATGACATCCGCTTCGGCTTTTTTCCTTTTTTTCTCCTCGCGCAGTGAAACTAGTAGCATTAACCCTGATAACATAAGTATTCCACCATATATCAGGCTGTATTCAATGGATATATTATGGATGAAATTTTTCCTTAAATTGTCTGAAACCAGATCTACAACTTCCCATAGAGTGTTTTTAATTTTATATTTTTTCGAGGGTGTTTTTTTGGTTAAAAAATTATTTCCATCTAATATTTCTCGGCTCCCCATGGCGCTTATTTCGATTAGGTTTTTTTTATTGCTATGAAGGATGTATATTTCGTGCCCTGGCGTCTCGCTGCTGTTTAATATACTGACGATTGATTCTGTTGAGAAGCTAACAAAAAATATACCTTTTTTTACTTTATATTTGTTGCTATCAATTTCCCATGGAACCATGATGTCAAAGTGATGAAGTGTAGGCCCTGGATGGATTGAAATTCCGTATTCCGGGTTCTTATTGGCAAAAAGCTGGATGTCTTGTCGGCAAAAATCACCGATTTTTTCTCCAAAATCATCAATAAATAAAACGCCGTTTTGATCGGTGACCGTAACAGTATAAAAATAGGTGAAATAGTCGGTTAATTTCCGGTTTATTATCGAAAGCAGTTTTTCGTTTTCTGGGTCTTCAGCCAGACGTGCTATTAGCTCCGGGTTCTCTGTGGTTAATATGCGAAGTCCGGTCTGTAAGTTTGAAATTAAGGAGTTAACCTCTATGGATACTGCAAGACTGCTTTGCTCAGATATACTCTGGTGGTATGTTTCAAATTCTTTTAATCTTTTGTTTCCATTCCATAACAATAATAAAATTATTAATATCTGTGTTATTGCAGTTATGTGAAATGAACGGTTGTAAAGAATACTATTGTTCATAACTATTTAGCAATGGATGATTATATTTAATAACACGCTGTATTTTCCTGTGTCGAGTTTCATATTGCATCCCGGAGGGCTGATAATTATACGAAACAGGCAAGTTTTTAAGAGAACGATATTTCATTTATACTTTTAAGATTTAACGAATAATTGAGTTGATGACCTGCCCAAGTGCATGATTGAAAATCGAGTGGTCGGCAATTATTTTTGATTGCTCCTTATTCAGCTCTTCAACAAATTCATCAGCCAGTTTTTCAATTACCTTGTTACCATGACGGTCTACAAAAATGAGTTTGGCTTCATCAAATAATATAACGGACAGTTTGACTCTGCGCAGGGCCTTATCTTCTCCATTGTAAATTTCAAACCACACGCCCTGCTTTACATTTCGAGGCAAACGAGATATTTGTATATGCGGGGGATCTCCCGTGTCGGGTATTTCCTCCTCTGATTCGAGCATCATCTCATCCAGGCTTTTTTCTGCCAGCCGGTAATCGGGGGTTTCCTGAAAAAATTCGGAGGTTTCCAGTAGCCGAGCATGTATTTCTCTGAGGGCGGTTAATGAGGCGTCGATGCTGCCGGGGCTCAGGCGAGTGGTGTTTAGCTGTGCGCTAACATCGCTAATCAAAATATCGGAATCATTGCTCAACAATACCCATTGTTCGGAGGAGGTTATGGGTTGTACGCTATAAATGATGTGCTTGAGCAAGGTGACAATTTCATTCCACTGGCTGCTTTCTTTGCCGTATTTTATAAATCGCTGAAACATTAAAGCCGACCACTGTTTGAGTATGAGCGGTTTGAGGTCTTTTTGAATAATTTTTTTATACGTGTGGCGTTGCAGCTCATTTAATACAATTTGTCTGGCGTGTTCTTTGAAAATGGCTTTCTGGGTAACCTCTTCCTGCTGTCCGGTTTTGTCTTTTTCAATGGCTGTGAGACGGTTAAGGGCGGTGAGCGAGGTATTAAAGCTGTTTAAATTTTGCTCAAATGTGGTTTGTAACTGATCAACAATGAGCTGCATGGTTTTGAATAGTGTGTTTTCAGAATCTTCTATGCCAATACCAAGGTGAGCAATGGTGTCGAGCATGTTTCTCGCAGGGTGATTGATGTTCTGAAAAAACATCTGGTCGAGCATGGCAACTTTTATTAATGGAATTTGCAGCTCGAGTAAGAGTGATTTCAGTGCAACGGATATATTATCATCGCGCAGAAATGCACCGAATAACATTTCAACAAAATCGATGGTGCGCCCATCAATGGCATTGAGGGATTTGGATAAGTTGGTGTTGCCCATTTTGGCCATACTGTTTAGCAGGGCGTGTTTGAAATCATCGGTTCTAATCTGTGTTTCACCTGGAATGTAGCGAGGCTTATGCGTGGTCTGCAGGGTGGTGAGGGCTTTTATAACATCGCGGCGGTCGTGAAACTGCCTGGCGGCACTGCTCTGCTTTGTGGTTGCAGATTGTGTATCGTCACCTTCCCCATTAATAAAATTCTTAATTGCGCGGGTAATTTTATCTTTTTCGGTGCCAGTGTTAGAAGTATCAGTGTCAGCAGTACCAGTGTCGGCAGTATCAGTGTCGCTGTCCTCTGCGATGTCTTCAGGGGGAGGGGGGGCTAGTACTTCATGAGGCTTAAAGGGTGTGTTTTGCGCCTCTACGGTGCCAGGCTCGCTGAGATCAGCTGCTACCTGTGTGATATCCAGTGAAATTGTGGCGGCATCGAAGGCCACTCTGGAGTCGGCATCAACCAGTACCGGTTTGTTTGCTGTGGGCTCATCGGGTGTGGGTCTTTCCACCAGGAGCGGTTCTGCTATCTCATCCGTTGTTCCAGCACCGGTATCTGTACTCGATGAGGCTTTAACAGGGGTGGGCTGATGAGGGGGGGAGTGCTCAGTCCTGTCCGCAGTATCATTTGCAGATTTCTCTGTGTCCTTGGGCTTGTTCTGGGTGTCTGAATCTGAGCTCATAATACGTGCAATCTGGATCCGGTTACAGTTGTTTTCTTAATTGTAGTCACTGATGAGGGGTTTTACAGGGGTTTTGAGAAGTCTTTGGTTTAATGTGCTCAAGGGGGGGGGCTTTATACATCTATAGCAAAGAGGTGTTTATGCAATGCTCAATAGCGTTAAAGGTATGGCGTTTCTTATGAGGTGTACCGGAATAGCTTGAAAATCTGGAATTTGCCCGCAGATAAGCTATTTAGACGATATTCTAAATTTCTACATTCAGCCAGCCTGCTATACCAATAAAGGGTAGGGTTAATTCCTGTGTCGGCTGGTGTAGAATAACCCGTACATACAAAGCCCTTGATATATGGGGCGATATAACAGGTTTTGGAGCCAATGCCATGAGCGTTTCACAGCAACAAATTGAACAAGCAATTGCAAAATATGTAGACCCATATCTTGAGAAAGATCTGAACTCTGCTAAAGCGATTAAAGGGATTGATATTAATGGTGGCGAAGCCGCTATTAAGGTTGTACTGGGCTTTCCTGCGCAGGGGCATTATGCCAAAATCACCGAGGAGCTAACAAGGTTTGTGGGGGCGGTTGAGGGTGTTGACTCGGTTAAGGTTGATATTAGCCACGATATCGTTGCACACTCAGTGCAGTCTAGCCTGAAGCCAATGCAAGGGATTAAAAATATTATTGCGGTGGCCTCGGGTAAAGGTGGCGTGGGCAAATCCACTACGGCGGTTAATCTTGCGCTGGCCTTGCAAAAAGAGGGCGCTAAAGTGGGTATTCTGGATGCGGATATCTATGGCCCAAGTATTCCTCGTATGCTGGGTATTACCGACCGGCCTGAATCTAGCGATGGCAAAACACTTTCGCCAATGCAGGGACACGGCCTGCAGGCCATGTCGATCGGTTTTATGATTGATGATGAAACACCGATGATCTGGCGTGGCCCGATGGTTACACAGGCACTGGAGCAGCTGCTGGTGGATACGCAGTGGAAAGATCTGGACTATCTGGTGATTGATTTACCTCCAGGTACCGGTGATGTGCAGTTAACACTGGCACAGAAAGTACCGGTAAGCGGTGCTGTTATTGTTACAACACCACAGGACATTGCGCTGCTGGATGCGCGTAAAGGCCTGAAAATGTTTGAAAAAGTCGAAGTACCTGTGCTGGGTATTATTGAGAACATGAGTGTACATATCTGTTCTGAATGTGGCCATGCCGAGCCTATTTTTGGCCAGGGTGGCGGTGAGCGTATGTCTGGCGATTATGATGTTGATTTTCTCGGGGCGTTGCCACTGGATATCACTATTCGGACTAATGGCGATGAGGGTACGCCTTCTGTTTCCTCTGATGAGAACGGGACTGTGGCGAGCATTTATCGCGAGATTGCGCGTCGCACGGCGGCTAAACTGGCTGCTCAGGCGAAAGACTTCAGCAGTAAATTCCCAAATATTGTTATTGAGAACAATTAATTCAGGTTAATTAACTGTTTTTTAAGTATTGCCAGGGGCGCTCCATGTGGGTGCCCTTTTTTATGTGCTTTGAGGATATGTTTTATAGATGTTCACTGATTTTCTCAGGGGGGGCGAGGACAGGATTAAGCTCATCCGCAATGTATGCTAAAATGCGCGCTCAGCTAATTTAGCGTATCCGGGGAAAGCGTAATCTAATGAGTATAAAGTCTGACAGATGGATTCGCCGCATGGCGAAAAGTGATGCCATGATCGAGCCATTTGAGGCGGGCCAGGTGCGTTATGACTCAATGGATAATCGGCTGATTTCCTATGGTACATCCAGCTATGGCTATGATGTACGCTGTGCCGGTGAGTTTAAGATTTTTACTAATATTAATTCAGCCATTGTTGACCCGAAAAATTTCGACGACAACAGCTTTGTTGATGTGAATGCGGATGTCTGTATTATTCCACCTAACTCCTTTGCACTGGCCCGTACGATTGAATACTTTCGTATTCCACGCAATGTACTCACCGTGTGTCTGGGCAAGTCTACGTATGCCCGCTGCGGTATTATTGTGAATGTGACACCCCTGGAGCCAGAGTGGGAGGGGCATGTGACGCTGGAGTTTTCCAATACTACGCCACTCCCCGCAAAGATTTATGCCAATGAAGGTGTCGCGCAAATGTTGTTTTTTGAATCAGATGAGGTGTGTGAAACATCTTATGGAGACCGTTCTGGTAAATACCAGGGGCAAACTGGGGTTACTTTGCCTAAGGCCTGATTGTTTAAATTTAAAGTCGTCTTAAAGTCGTCAGTTATTGCTCATTAGTCCCTGATTCTCTGGGCGTGTCTGCGGGATTTAAGCGATATAATGAATGACAGGTTCAATACAGTAGAAAACCAACATAATTTTATGCGCCCTGTTCAGGGGGAATCATCCCGGAGAATCATCCCGGGAAATCATTTCAGGGCATGTGGCGCAGATCCGTCAGTCACCCTGACGAGTACGGGCTAAATAGTCTAATATCCTGATAGATAATAATAAACTCAGGAATCACACAAATTGCTCAGTCTCGACAAACTGGTTGAACGTAGCGACAAACTGGGTAGCTTACCGGCTATTGTGTATCGCGTGTTTGATGTAATGGACAACCCAAAATCCACCGCCACTCAAATTGGCCGGATTATCAACGATGATCCAGCATTAACCGGGCGGCTTCTCAAGCTGGTTAACAGCCCTTTTTATGGGTTTAGTGCAAAAGTCGACACCGTGTATCGAGCGGTGGCGCTAATTGGTCATAAAGAGTTGCGCAGTGTGGTGGTGGCCGCGTCTGCCATTAAGGTGTTTACGGGCATTCCCTCTGAGCTAATCTCGATGCAGGATTTCTGGAAGCGTAGCCTGAGCACCGCAGTAACAGCGCGTGTGCTAGCGGCATTTATGCGCGAAAAAGAAATAGAGCGCTATTTTATTGCCGGGTTGCTGCATGATATTGGTTCGTTGCTGTTGTTTTTGAAATTGCCCGATGAAATGGCCCAGGTGCTACAGCGCCAGCAGGCTGAAGGCATAGACAGAGGCCAGGCCGAAAGAGAAATACTGGGTTATGACCACACCGAAGTGGGCGGAAGGCTGTTGAAAAAATGGAATCTGCCACCGCTGATCTGTGGCGCTGTGAAGTTTCAGCAAACCCCACAAAATGCCCCGGAAAAAGAGCAGCGAGGAGCCTGGCTGGTTCATCTTGCGAGTGCGATTGTAGCGTATCATATAGAGCGCGACCCACTATTGCCAGAGGATGCTGAAATTGATGTGAGTATCTGGCAGGCGAATAAACTGGATTATAATTTGTTGCCGAAAATACTGCATAAATCTCAGCAGCAATACGAAAGCTCCAAAGACATTCTGCTGTAGCGATAGTTGCCTGTTTCGGACTCATTTCTCGCCTGTTTATAATGCTTATTCCATAAAATTGTTATCTATCCTGATTCTGGCGCTTAGGGACGAAAATTAAATAACGTTACAATGACTATTGAACCTGGATTAATCAGTTGAGCGAGAAAAAGATGTGTAAGTTATTGATTTTGATAGCGTAATGAAAAAATGTGAAGTCACCTCATTGGTGATAAACACTTTTTTCATATAGCTATACAGATCAAGAGCTTGCGCAGAATTTCGTGATTCAACTGATTTTTCCAGGTTGAA